>Ga0209713_10000029_pt1 | contig 101700 bp, 78 predicted proteins | sample ArcOceMetagenome_3_FD_187444 | JGI IMG/M metagenome (GOLD analysis project Ga0209713, IMG submission 187444) | Marine eukaryotic phytoplankton communities from Arctic Ocean - Arctic Ocean- Svalbard ARC20M Metagenome (SPAdes) (version 2) | ecosystem: Environmental > Aquatic > Marine > Oceanic...
CGCGCGCGCTATCTCGAACTGTTGAATGCCGAGCATGCCACGTTATCCGAGAGCATTCAGCCCGTCGATTTCGATGCCGCCATCCTCCATGTTACTGACGAGCAAGAACGCTATGCCCACATCCTCACGGATCTCGATCTCTCAATAAACAAGGTGCTGGCCAAGGCCGACGGCATCGACTTCAGCAGTGCGGCACTCAACAAACGCATTGAAACCTTCAAAGCGCTCAACGCATTATATCTCAGTCAAATCCCAGCACACCGCACCAAGCTAGCCGACTGGGATCAACACGAGCCGATCCAGAACTCGCGCGCCCTCGGGGCCTTCCTGACTGGCAAAAACTGGGTCACCGCCAGCGACCAGCAAGACTGGTATGGACTGCTGCCCCTGCTCACTGGCTCGCTGCTCATCTCATCCATCGCACTCTTTTTCGCAGTTCCTTTCGGCGTCGGCGCCGCCGTTTACGTCAATCAAATCGCAGGTTCCACTGAGCGCAACTTCATCAAGCCCTACATCGAATTCATCTCCGCCATTCCATCCGTCGTGATCGGTTTCTTTGGCGTGGTCGTGTTCGGCGAGGCGATTCGTCTGCTCTCACAAATAGATGCGCTCGCATGGGTGCCCTTCTTCCCAGTCCAAGAACGCCTCAACGCCTTCACCGCAGGTTGCTTACTTGCACTGATGGCCATACCGACGATTTTCACACTGGCCGAGGACGCGATTAATAACGTCCCCCGCCACTTCAAAGAAGCCTCCTATGCGATGGGCGCCACCCGTCTTCAAACAACCATGCGCGTGATCGTGCCCACCGCACTTTCCGGCATCATCTCAGCCACCATGCTTGGCTTCGGTCGCGTAATCGGCGAGACCATGGTGGTGTTACTGTGCGCCGGCAATCGCATCAAGATCCCCGACTTCACCGCTGGCCCAGGCGTGTTTTTCGAACCCGTCCACACCATGACCGGAATCATTGCCCAAGAGATGGGCGAAGTCGTGCACGGCAGCCTTCATTACCGCGCACTTTTTATGGTCGGCATCGTCCTATTTTTTGCGTCGCTATTGATCAATTACGGCGCCCAATGGGTCGTCAAAAAATACAGTAAACTGGGCGACTAAGCAGCACACTCGTTAACCATATTTCCAATGGACTCATCTACAGAGCAACACACCTTCACCAAGCGCCGCTCCACTCAAGGAACGCTCGAAGCCACCATTTCAGGAGCGTTGCGCTTGGCGACCTACCTAGTCATCATCAGCGCGGGCTATATCTTTCTGAACATTGCGATCAACGGCTCCAAAGCAGTTTTCACCACCGAAGCGCCGTTTATTAACGTCGAGTTCCTCACTCAAAAGCCCCAGACGCTGCACGTCTTCGAGCCCAAAGCAATCGATAGCGAGCTGAAATCAATCAAAGCAGAAATCGTCAAAATGGAAGCGAATAGTCGCAATCTCGGCTCAGGCGAGATCGCCGCCGCCACCAAGATCGAACAACAAATCGAAGCACTCGAAGGACAAATCGAAACACTCAATGTCGAACGCAAAGCAGGCCGCCTCATGTATGGCGACGACGCCTACCGCGCACTCGCCGAAGAGCCTAACAGCGAGCAATACGTATACAGCAATTACGCCTACAGTGGCGGCGGCATCGGCCCTGCAATTGTCGGCACCTGCCTACTCGTGGTCGGCTCGATTTCCATCGCGCTCACACTCGGCATCCTCTGCGCCATCTTCCTTAGCGAGTACAGCAGCCCTGGCCGCACACTGCAATTAATTCGCCTCTCCGTCCTCAACCTCTCAGGCGTGCCCTCGATCGTCTTTGGACTGTTCGGATTCGGCATGTTCGTGCTATTCTTTGATTGGGGCGTCTCACTAATCGCCGGTTGCTTCACACTCGCGATCATGGCCCTGCCCGTGATCATTGCCGCCAGTGAAGAATCGATGCGCGCCATTCCGAAAGGCTTCCGCGAAGGCTCGCTGGCACTCGGCGCATCGAAATGGACCAGTGTTCGCACCAACGTCCTCCCTTATGCACTACCCGGGATACTTACCTCCTCCATTATGGGCGTGGCGCGTGTTGCAGGGGAAACCGCACCGATCATGTTTACCGCTGCCTACGCCCTGCGCGATCAACTCCCTTGGCAAGGGCTTGAGAAACCAACCGATTTCTTCTTCCAAGGCGTGATGGCGCTGCCCTACCATATTTACGTGGTTAGTGCCAAAATTCCGCAAAACGAATACACCCGAAATATGCAATACGGCGCAGCCTTTGTTTTTTTACTCATCGTCGGATTCTTCGCGCTGAGCAGTATCATCCTACGCATTAAGATCCGCAAAAAATACAAGTGGTAGGCTCCCTGCCTTTCGAATTTACAACTTTTACATGACACACTCGACTATGCGCACATCAACTCCCTCCAAAATCGCAGGCGAAGGCACCGGCACGCCGATCATCAAGATCCGCGACTTCGATTTCGCTTACGGCGACTCGCAGGCACTGTTTAATATCAACATGGATATTAACGAGAAAGAAGTGACCGCCTTCATCGGACCCTCCGGCTGCGGCAAGTCCACTTTTTTGCGCTGCTTCAATCGCATGAACGATTTGATTGAAATCGCCCGTATCAAGAGCGGTAAAATCAAGATCAGCAACGTTAACATCTACAATAAGGACGTCGATGCAATCGAGCTACGCAAGCACGTCGGTATGGTTTTCCAAAAATCAAATCCATTCCCAAAATCGATTTACGACAACATCGCCTACGGCCTCCGCATTCAAGGTGTGAAAAAGAAAAGTACCCTCGATGAAGTCATCGAGCGCTGCCTACGCAGTGCCGCTCTATGGGACGAAGTCAAAGATCGCCTCAGCGAAAGCGCCCTAGGCATGTCAGGCGGTCAACAGCAGCGGCTCTGCATCGCACGTGCTCTAGCGGTGCGCCCAAAAATCCTCCTCATGGATGAGCCTTGCTCCGCGCTTGACCCCATCGCCACCGCGAAAGTTGAGGAACTCATCCACGAGCTAAAAAAGGACTATACCATCGTCATCGTCACGCATAGTATGCAGCAAGCCGCCCGCGTCTCCGATCGCACCGCCTTTTTCTACCTCGGCAAGCTCATCGAATATGGACAGACCGACCAGATCTTCATGAACCCGCGCGACCCACAAACCGAAGCCTATATTTCCGGGCGTTTTGGTTAATTTCACTGCAAACACCAACAACGCTCCATTTGCCACGACTATGAAACGATTCTACCAACACGAACTTGAAGACCTACGCACCAAACTGATTCTCATTGGCGAGAAAGCCAACGAAGCTGCTCGCATCGCCGTCGACGGCTTGCTCGAAGATGACCTAGGTAAAATCGACCAAGCACTCGCACTGGATGATGCAATTGATGCTCTCGAAGTCGAAATCGACCAAGCCTCTGTTCGCTACATCACGCTGCGCTCGCCCGTCTCCAGCGATGTCCGCTCTATCCTCGTAGCCATTAAAGCCAGTCACGACCTCGAACGAGCTGGCGATGAAGCGCACAGCATCGCACTGCGGGCGAAAGAAATCCTTACTTGCGACGGTCGCTCAGGCGACACCGTCACCATCGAACAGATGAGCAGACTCAGCTGCTCGATGATGGCCGATGCCATTTCCGCACTCGTCGAAGAAGACGTCGAATTGGCCAAGGCAGTCATTGTACGCGACAAAAAAGTGAATGAGCTGCATCAACAGAACTTTGAGACGCTCACCATTGGGGCAGCCGACGACGGCACTAAAACACCCACTCGCTTTCAAAAAATATTTATTTCAAAATCGATCGAGCGCATCGCTGATCATGCAAAAAACCTGGCAGAAGAAGTCATTTACCTGCTCGAAGGCAGCTAAATAATTAGACGCTTCAAAATCCACTAACGTCTTATAGGAAAGCCATATTCTTGGCTGTATTTTCCTGTATCCTTTTGGCCCTCATTCTGCTATTTAATCTCATGTTGAGATTAATTGTGCCCCATATGCACGATCTATTTTAACCACTTAATTACATTAAAATCGAAAATAATCAGTCTTATGGCTAAAAAAATAACTATCAAAAAAACCACTAAAAAAGCAGTCGCTGCAAAGACCCCTGCTAAAAAGGTTCCAGCCAAGAAGGCTCCTGCTAAGAAGGCTCCTGCTAAAAAGGCTCCTGCTAAGAAGGCTCCTGCTAAAAAGGCTCCTGCTAAGAAGGCTCCTGCTAAAAAGGCTCCTGCTAAGAAGGCTCCTGCTAAAAAGGCAATCGCACAGACCCGCATCATCGCTCGCGTTGATGTCGGCTTCGGCAACGCGCTCTACGTTCGTGGCGAAGGCGCTGGCCTCAGCTGGGAAAAAGGCACTGCCCTTGCGAACGTCACACCCTACGAGTGGGCACTCTCTTCTTCGAAGAAAGGCAAGGTCATCTTCAAGTTCCTCATCAACGATGAGCTTTGGGCCGAAGGCGAAAATATTACACTACAAACAGGCAGCAAATCAATCAGCTCGCCCACATTCATTTGGTAGCTTTTGTCAATCCGACTGTATTCCGTCAAAAGCCCTCGGTGAAACGAGGGCTTTTTTGTGCTCATTGCGAACACTCGCGCCACAGTGTAAATCCACGTTGAAGCAGCAGAGCTACCTCAGATCATACCTCGGAATACTCATCGTCCTCGGTGATCGCCATTAAGCGTTGTCTAAGCAGTACTACAGCTTGCTCGCTATCACCGCCTGCCAAATGCTTGCCGCCCTCAATGCGATCAAGCCTCACCTCCACTCGACTAAACGGCACTGGGATATACAGACGATCCCAACTTTTCAAACGCCAGGCTCGGCTGAAATTATACGACATCAAAATGATGGGTGCGCCCGTCCGAAGAGCCAAAGTGGCGGCTCCCGCTTTCATCTCATACATCGGCCCCCGTGAGCCATCTGGTGTAACTCCCAAATCGTAGCCCTCACGATTGGCTCTTAGCATATCACGAAAGGCCTGCATCGCACGACCATGGCGAGAGCCACGAATCGGCTTGATCCCCAATTGATCAAACATCCCAGCAAGCCATGCACCATCGTTGCTCGCACTAATAATCGCAGATGCTTTTCGCTCAGGAACAAATCGACGAAAAAACTCTGGCGATACGAATATGCGATTATGCCAAAGAACGCAAATAACTGGCGTCAACGACTGATCGATTAATGCCTGCTCTTCGGCTCTTATATGCATTCGCAACGTGCGTAACCACAGACGCATCGCACAGCCCATTACCCCAAGCACACAACGCTGCTGCCATTGTAGTTTCCTCGGCAACGTCGCTCCACTCGACGCGGGTGTTGCTTCATCTACATTCTGTTGCTCCTTCATGGCAGACAGAAAAGCTGCGATCCTCGCTCATTGCAATTCCCGTATCACCTAATCTACAGGCCCTTAATCAAAGTCCGCGCTCGGCGAACTTTGCAGCTGTTGGCGCAGCAATTCAAATCATCCCATAGAGACGGCTGGGCCCTTGATAGGCATTTAAAATAGCGCCTTTCAGCCCAATCCAAACAGTATTTTCCACCCTTGACCCAATTATTCATGTCTCCATCTTTTGGCGACTTATGACAGCAAAAGCATCTAGTGATGGTCTCATGGAAGAAATCGTCGGCCTCTGCAAGCGCCGCGGCTTCATCTTTCCCTCCTCCGAAATTTACGGCGGTTACAACGGTTTTTATGACTATGGCCCCCTCGGCGTGGAGCTGCGCAATAACATCAAACAAGCTTGGTGGCGCGACATGGTGCAACGCCGCGACGATATCGAAGGCCTCGACTCGACCATCATCATGCACCCCGACATCTGGAAGGCCTCTGGCCATGTCGATGGGTTTTCTGATCCGATGGTCGACTGCCGGGAATCTAAGCTGCGCTACCGTGCCGATCAACTGTTCTTCGCCCCCGTCATCGTCGCCGGCGAAACCATCGGCTACGTCTCGGTAGTCGAATGCCCCGAGCAACAGGAAATCGCAGAAAAGGCCGCTGCCGACATTAAGCGCAAAGCCGCCAAGCAAGGCACACTCGAGCCGATTGTGCTCAAGGATTACACCGAATCGATGCCTGAGGAATACGACCTCGTCCCTTCACCAGCGACTGGCAAGCCAGGCTCGTTGACCGCACCACGCGAGTTTAAGCTGATGTTCGAGACTAAGGTCGGGCCACTCGCAGACGACTCAGCGGTCGCCTACCTGCGCCCCGAAACCGCTCAAGGCATCTTTGCCAACTATAAGAACATTGTCGATACTGGCCGCGTAAAAATCCCCTTCGGTATTGCTCAAATCGGTAAAGCATTCCGCAACGAGATCACACCACGTAACTTCATCTTCCGCTCGCGGGAATTCGAGCAAATGGAGATCGAATACTTCATCTCACCCAGCGCCGACTGGAAAGCCCTCCACCGCGAGTGGATCGATACCTGTATCGACTGGTTGGTCTCGATCGGCCTGCCGCGCGAGTCGATTACCGAAGACATCCACCCAGAAGACAAACTGGCCTTCTACTCACAGGCGACCACCGACCTGATGTTCCAATTCCCACACGGCGAACAAGAGCTCTGGGGCGTTGCCTGCCGTGGTGACTACGATTTGAAGCAGCACCAAGAGCACTCCGGCAAGTCGATGACCATCTTCGACGAAGCCAGCAAGGAAAAGTATGTGCCACATGTCATCGAACCCTCGCTCGGCGTCGACCGCACCCTCCTCGCCGTGCTCACTGCCGCTTACACTATCGACGAAGTGCCCAACGATAAGGGCAAGGTCGAGCAGCGCACACTGCTCAAGTTCAGCCCCAAGATCGCACCCGTCAAAGCCGCAATCTTCCCACTCCTGAAAAACAAACCAGAGTTGGTCGAGCGCGCACAAGCACTCTACAAAAAATTGCAACGCCGCTGGAATGTCTTCTACGACGCCTCCGGTGCGATCGGCCGCCGCTATCGTCGTCAAGACGAGATTGGCACACCTTTCGGCATTACCATCGACTTCGATACCATCGAAAAGGACGGTACCGTCACGCTACGCGACCGCGACACTTGCGAGCAACGCCGCGTGACTGAAGACGAACTCATCCAGTTTCTCGAAGAGCAGATCGACGGTTAATCGAACAGTCACAGCATTGATTTCACTACCCCCGCGAGCCTCGGCTTGCGGGGGTATTTTTTGGGAGGACGCATGCGCGCAACTATACCAGTCGAATCCTGTAATTGAGAAACATCTGGCTTTCAGAATTACTTGTTACGGTCGGCGATGGATATTGTTTCCTCCGACCCACTTTCGAGCGCTACGCCGACTGCAAGAAGGCTCGAATCTGCGCATTGACGACCGTTTCCCCATCCTCGAGGATGTAATGACCATGCTCCTTATGCAGCTGTACCTCGGCGTTCGGAAAGATCTTACACCAACGCTTAAAGAAGTGCATATTGAAGCAGAAATCTTTACCGCCCCAGACAATCTGTACCGGCTTATCGGCGAGCTTTGATAAACCCGCTTCAACTTCGAGAAGCGTGTCATAACTCGGGTGAGCCTCACGCAGCGGGATGTCTTTAACGAAATTCCACACTGCAACACGATCCGCCCAACTACGATAGGGCCAGAGCATGCCTGACTTCACCGCGGGAGACAGTGGTATCTGAACCGCCATATTTACAGCAGGCCCAGCGAATCCATTGAGGCCGCGAATGATCGCCTCGCCAATCAGAGGCACCTTGATCGCTGCAATCCGCAATGGGATGCGCATCGAGCGAAACGCGCCCGTATTTAACAGCACCAACTGCTCCAACGCCTCAGGCCGACGCCCTGCCAATCCGCAACCGATCGCCCCACCCCAATCGTGCACCACTAGGCTAAACTGAGAAATATCGAGATGGTCGATCAAGCGCTCCACATCTTCGATGCGGCGCTTCAACGTGTAAGGATAATCGCTTGGCTTATCGGACAACCCGCAGCCCACGTGATCCGGTACGATGCAGCGATAGCCCGCCGCAGTTAGGGTATTAATAAGGTTTCTGTAATAGAACGACCAGGTCGGATTACCGTGTAGCATCACCACCACTGGACCTGAGCCCTCATCGAGATAATGCATCTGCACCGATCCATCGGACTTTGGCGTCGCCGGTTGATCAAATAAGTTGCCCGCGAACGGATACTCGACACGCACTTCGGGCGGCAATTGAGAGGCTCTCGAATTAATCATGCGTTGGCCACTCCACAGCCATCATCAAACTACTTAGACCACTACCGATCCCCAGCAACGCAGCCTTCTGCCCCGCAACAAATACGCCATCTTCAATCGCTCGCGCTAAGGTAATCGGGCAGGATACCGAACCGACATTGCCGAGGGTTTCAAAAGTAGTATAATCCTTAGCTAGATCGAGGCCAAGCGCTTTGAACAGTTCACGCGAGTGCGCCTTACCGACCTGATGCGTGATCACACGGTCCGGCGTCTCGGCCGTCCATCCCGTCGCTTCCACAAAGCGCGTCCACGCACGAGTCGCCACGCCGATGCCAGCCACCAGCAACTCCTCCGAGTCGGTCAACATCTCCAGCGCATCGCCGGCGCTGTCACCTTGGCAAAGTTGATTCGCCGAACTATCGGTCTCCACTACCGCCGCCGTGACCAGCGGGCACGACTCTGGCGCGAGGTTCTTATGGCATAGCACCGCCCCCACTGCGCCGGCACCAATCGTCAAATTAGCGAAATACGGCTTAATCGACTTGCGCGTTAGCTCAGGGTTGAGCAATTGCTGTAAAGTATGCTCGACCAACGGCCGACCATTCTCGCCAGACACGATCAGTGCACGTTCGATTTGACCGGACTCGATCATACTCGCAGCGATCACCATCGCATTCAGAAAGCCTAGGCATGCGTTGGACACGTCAAAGATCTGTGTCTTGCCCGGCAAGCCCAGCAAGCCATGCACATACGCAGCCGTGGCCGGCTCGAGTCGATCACGGCACACCGCCGAATGAATCAACAAATCGATCTCTGACCGATCAAAGGCAGATTTATTCAGAACCGCTTCACCCGCTTGCGCCGACGCCTCAGAGGCACGACTGCCCGCAGGGAAGAAACGACGTTCCTTAATGCCGGTCATCAACTCCAGCCGACCTTCCGGCAAGTGCAACCGTTCGTATACCGGAGCCAGCTTCGCCTCTACGTCTGCCGAGGTCCACACCTCATCAGGCAACGCATACGCGAGCGATTCAATAGCTACATTCTTAAAATTCATTGCAGTAATTTTTGATAACAGGAGGGACGATGGCTCTGCTCGTCCGCTAATTCAATGCCCAACGTTCGAACGGGCGCTTACTTTTTCTGCTCGGGACGCATCGCGAGGCTGACCACTTCTTTATCGAAGTAGTTGCGATCCATGCCCGCATTGACTACGAGTCCTTGCCCATTGATCCCGCTTGAGGCAGGGCTCAACAAGAAGACTGCGGTGTTCGCCACTTCCTGCGTGGTCAGGTTCTGCTTACGAAAAGTCAGCTTCTCGGCATACAGATAACTCTCTAAATAGCCGGGGATCCCGGCCGACGCACTGGTCTTCAGCGGACCGGCGTTAACCGTGTTGAAACGCACGCGGGTGTCCGCACCAAAGGATTTCGCCAAATTGTAGGAGGAGGTTTCCAGAGCCGCCTTAATTGGGGCCATGTAGCCATAGTTTTCTGCCGTCACATCGGTCGATGAAATACCGATCGAAACAACTGACGCCTCGTGGTTTAAATGCGGCTTAAAGGCACCCGCCACCTCAACCAGTGAAAATGCAGAGATCGCGGTCGCCTGTAAAAAGTCCTTACGCAGCGTTTCGTGAAACGGCTTAAAGCCTTCGGAATAATTTGCGAAGGCGATCGAATGTACGATGCCGTCCAGAGGGCCGTAGTCGGCACTCACTTGTGCGACCAAGGCCGTAATCTGCTCGGGAAACTCAACATCACAAATGTAGGCCTTGCGGTCGCCTAGTAGCTTTTGCAAACTCTCAAGACGTGCCTCAGAGCGCACACTATGAATGACTTCCGCGCCCTCGGCTTCGAGCGACTTGGTGATCGCCCATGCCACGCTTTTGCGGTTCGCCACCCCCATTACGAGGAAGCGCTTCCCTTCAAGTGCTAGAAAGCTCACTTGCCAGCCTCCGGTTCGAGCATCGCCAGCGCGAACTCAATCGTCAGTGCTGGTTTACCATTTTTCAGGACCTTGCCCTTCATGAAGAAGAATTTACTGACCTGCTCTTTCATTGTCACTTCGATCACGACCTCATCGCCCGGCTTGACCATTTGTTTGAAGCGAGCATCGCTGATACGCGACAACACTGGCGTGATATCGGCCAACGAGCGCCCTTCTTTTTCGATCTGCTTGGCGAGATAAACCGCACCGGCTTGAAAACAGGCTTCGCAAAGCAACACGCCTGGCATGATCGGATTACCTGGATAGTGCCCCTCAAACTGAGGCTCTTCCATGCGGATTGTACGCTTACAAGTGGCGCCGTCCTCTCGAACTTCGACGATCTCGTCGATGAATAGAAATGGCGGGCGGTGTGGAATAGTGCGGAGAATTTCGTCCATAGCTGCGAGTGAATGATTAAACCTAGGAAATGCACGCTAAAAACAGAATTCGCCCACTTCTGGCGACTGAAATCTCATTCGCTCGACCGCATTGCTGACGAAGCGTTTCAAAACCTGCCGCTCACCGTAAATCAACAGTTACCCCTTCGCCAACTCAAACAACTTCTTATCGATCTTATTGGCGGTAATGACCCCGTAGTTCATGGTGCCCAACCAACCCGACATGATGATGCCAACCGAACCCGCGTGATATAGCCCTTCGATTTGATCTGACAATTCCATCGAAACCTTGAGGCCCTCAAACTTGGTGCCAAAGGAAGTGCCCTGCATCGACTTGGTATAGTGGTTCACAGTGCGCGGCGTGGCTGCCTCGATGTGGTCAATCTTATCACGCACACCCGGAATGAACGTTTCCAAACTACTCACGCACTCTTCACACATACGGGCTTTCTCGGCTTCGTATTGCTCATCAGTGAGGTTGGCCCATTCATGCCATTTCGCATTGAGTGACGCCACTACCGTGTAACGCTCCTCATTCAGATGCGGACGTGTTTCTGGGTAATAAACTGAAAACGTATGGCTGGAGGTATTAATCGAAGTCAGCTCATCAATGCTATACTCAGGCGCCCTAGAAGTGAACACCAAGTCGCCGATATTCGGGATCGTTTCGCCCTTCTTGATGCCCATATAGACTTGGCAAGAGCTGGTGTTGTTACGCACCGCCTTGGCTTCTGCGACAAACTCCTCAGCAAATTTATCCTCACCCACCAGGTACTCGATGGTATTACGTACATTGGCATTCGACAGCACTGCCTTACAGCGAACCGTGCGAATCGGAAATTCGTCGCCACCAGTATTTTGGCTGCGCACACGCACACCGACGACTTTGCCGTCTTCGACATCAATGCCTTCGACCAGCGCGCATTTACGCACTTCGCAGCCATTGTTCTTCAATTCGGCGATCATCTTCTTGATCAAGGTATCGGTGCCACCTTGGAAGGTGAATACCCCCTTACTCATGAAATTAGAGAATACAATGCCGTAGGTGATCGCAGGATCATCAATGTGCGAGCCGTTGGCGTAGGAGATCGGCTCCATCAAGAGACGATGCACATCCGTGCGCCCCGGGAAGAACGCTTCAAACATCTCACCCGTGGTCTGAGTGTTGTCATCATAGAAGTTCATCGCCCGCAAATGGTCGTAGAAGCCTTCAACTTTGGCACGATCAACCTTGAAGTCGTTGACCAAAATATTGGTAAAGTCATCACGCTCGAACGTCGTCCACACATTCATCTGCGGATTGATAAAGCGTACGTCATTGAGCTGGTGGATCGAATCAGCGATTTCCTTGGTCCAATACTTCCGGCAGGATTTAACCATGCCGTAGGGAAAGCCGTGCAAAGAGATGTCGAAGATGTGCCCACCGGGGCGCTTAAACCATGTGGCGAGCCCACCAAATTGATAATGGTGCTCGAGCAGCAGCACCTTGTGGCCGTTCTTAGCGAGGTAGTTCGCACCGGTTAATCCGCCTAAGCCAGAGCCGATGACGACCACGTCATATTCTTCTTCGATACCTTCGAGCCAATCCTTTGCCATAATCTTATAGAGAAGTTAAAAACGCTAAAACGCAGACCTCGCACACAAACAGCGACCTCTTCATTCCAGGGGGTAGCGGCATAAAAGACCATGCTTGCGAGATTTTTCAACCCGCAAATGAGAAATATAGAGCCTAAAAACCGTTCACACTGACCGGAGCCTTCTCAATCTGATCAGAGTCATTCATCTCTGCCAGCATCACATCGAGCTTGGAATCAAAAAATATCATCGCATTGCCCATTTTTTTAGCACGCACCACTTTATTATCCGTCTGCATTTCGTAGCCGAAGGCGGACGGGTCTTTTACTGGCTTGCCGTCTACTGCGTTGGGCTCCTTTGCCTTCTTTTTCCAGTAGGAGCCGTTCGCCTGAATCGCCAAGAGCTGATTAAATTCATACTCAGTCATCGCCTGACTACGTTTATACACTTCGACAGCAGACTTACCATTCACATATAGCACGTGCATATCCCAGCCAGGCAGCACACGTTTCGCTTCCAGTTCCTTGGATGACGGACGACGGCCATTCGCGGTCTTGTAATAGATGCGAATGTCAGTCGAAGCAGCAATCAGCTCTACATATTTAAGATACGGCATGCCCCTGCGACGATTCGCCTCCACTGCATCGTCGCGATACATAATGCCGCCCGAAGCAAAAAGGCGCCGCTCAATCGACTCCTTGCGCTCGCCGATCCGAGCCTCAGCCGTCGAACTGAGAGCAAATAACAACGCCAGGGTGCACAACAGAGTGAGAACAAAGCAAGACTTAGGATATTTCATGATTGAGGTAAGGCATAGATGTAAGCTCACTAACGGCGGCAAACAAGCCAGAATCGCATGAAAAACACTTTCTATAACGACTTCGACCTCGAACGCTTCCCAGGCACGCCCGTCGCCAACTCCGACTATCGCAACGCCTTCCAAATCGAACGCGACCGCATCATCTTCTCCTATCCCTTCCGACGCCTGCAGTCGAAGACACAGGTATTCCAATCCGGCGAATACGATTTCTACCGCACGCGACTGACACATTCGATCGAAGTGGCCAAGATTGGCCGTTCTATTTGCGAATACTTGCGCGCCAGCTCAGACAAGCTCAACGACCACTTTTACATCAACGCCGACCTAACCGAAGCCGTCGGCCTCGCCCACGACATGGGCCACCCCCCTTTCGGCCACATTGGCGAACGTAAACTCAACGAGCTGATGGCGCCTCACGGGGGATTCGAAGGCAATGGCCAGACACTGCGTATCTTAACTGAGCTGATCTACGAACGCCCTGGCGCGACCAAAGGCATCGCCCCCACACGCGCCTTCCTCGACGGCGTCATGAAATACAAGGCGCTGCACCGCGAATGCATCGGCACCAAAGCCGATGGCTCGCCCGACTATCCCGAGCACCACTTCATCTACGACGAGCAAGTCCACTGGCGCAGCACCATTTTTGACAGTGAGCAAGTCCCAGACGAGTTAAGTACTCCGCAAGCACTCAACTCTTTTAAAAGCATTGAATGCCAAGTCATGGACTGGGCCGATGATACCGCCTACTCGCTGAATGACATCGTCGATGGCATCCACGCCCGCTATATTAATGTCGGTAGCATTACCGAATGGGCCGCCGGCCAAGACCTCGACGCCACACAAACCGCATTGATCGAAAAACTCTGCCAAGTCATCCGTGAAGACCGCTACGAGTCTCACTTCGGCGCACGCATCGGTCGCTTCGTGCACGGCTGCACCCTCACGCCACGCAGCGGCTTCCTCAGCGACCGCACTAACCGCCATGCCTTTGACCTGACCATCGCCGCCGACGTCAAAGCCGAGAGCACACTTTACAAGCGTATCGCCCTCGACCTCATATTCCGCTCGCCGCAACTTCAACAGATCGAGTTCAAAGGCGGCCATATTTTGGAAAAACTCTTCAGCGCACTGTGTCAAAACTGCGCCAATGCCGACGGCAGCGGCCTACGTATACTTCCCTTGCAAATACAAGAATTGATCAAACAAGAGACGACCACCACGGGCCGCCACCGCCGCCTCTGCGACTTCACCGCAGGCCTCACCGACAGCCTCGCAGTGCGCACCTACAAGCGCCTCTACGATCCCGACTTCGGCTCCATCGCGGAACTGCTTTAATTTAAATCCAGTGGTACAGGCATTGCTGTCTGTTCTTAACGTGACACAGGCATCACTCAGCCCGAAACTTCCGCGCCACCGACATGCGGCGCACACACAAACTTGAGCGACATCACCGTCACGTAGAGGCCGAGCAGCATCATACCCAACGCAATGCCTCCGAGCATACTATTCACCCCATGCTGCACCACCATCATGACCAGCGCCATGATTGGCATCACCACCATCACCGCGGCTGGGATCAACGCAAAACCGAAGGCAATCCGGCGGTGCTTCAAGAACACCACAAACGTAATTAATGCGAGCGCGGCTAGCAACTGATTGGTGGCACCAAACAACGGCCAAATCGCTTTCCACACCGGCAACACCGAGCCGTCTGGCGCAGTAAATGTACCAAAGGCGGCAGCGCCAGGTAGTGCCAACACCAGCAGCGTGCCGAGGTAGCGACTCCCTGCCCCACGCCAATCAAATAGCTCCTCCACCAGAAAGCGGGTCAGTCGGGTGCAGGTATCGAGTGTCGTCAGCAAAAAGGTGCTCACCGCCAAAGTCGCAAAAGTCAGCCCCACATCATGCGGAATACCGAGCGCGCCAAAAAATACTGCCGAGCCACGAGCAAACGTTGCCACTGGTCCGCCTTCCATGCCGCCAGACACACCGACACAAGCCAGTGCAAACACCGCCAACAAACCTTCAACCAACATCGCACCATACGAAACCTTCTTCACATCGCTCTCCGACTGGATCTGCTTCGAAGTCGTGCCACTACTCACGATACTGTGAAAGCCACTACACGCACCACACGCGACCGTAATAAACAGGAACGGCACCATATAGCTCCAGTCCTTCGGATTGAAACTAGTATAAACTGGCAACTCGAATCCACCGCCGTGAACGGCCAGCCCCACCACGCCGAGCAACATGATCGCATATAAAAACGTCGCGCTCAAGAAGTCACGCGGCTGCATCAGCACGCCGACCGGAAGGATCGCCGCACAGTAGCAATAGACCAACACCGCCGCCATCCAGAACTCTTTAGCCACTGTCGGAGCCGGAAACTCGACGCCGATCCACAGCCCGAGATACGTTAGCACCACAAACACTGGAATCACGATCTTATACGAAATCCCTGACTTACGAGCCACCAGCCCAAAAATTAGCGCCATCAAAATAAACCAACCCGACGCCGTCGCCACTGCAGGCTGATTCACAAAGCCCGCCACCGTCAGATCCAGAAATACCACGATCACATAGGCCAGCGCCAAGAGCACAAAGATCAAAAACAACTTACCGGTCGTCTCACCAATCAGATTGCGACACGTCGCCGTAATCGAACGCCCGCGATAGCGCAGCGACATTAAAGTGCTGCCAAAATCGTGTACCCCGCCCACAAAAATGGAGCCCACGATGATCCAAATCCAGGTTGGCAACCAACCAAACACCGACGCCGCGATGATCGGCCCCACGATCGGTCCCGCCCCCGCAATCGATGAAAAGTGGTGGCCAAACAGCACCGAGGCCCGCGTCGGCACATAGTCCACACCATCATTGATCTCACATGCCGGCGTCTCACGCTCGGGATCCACCCCGCAGCGTGTTTCTAAAAACTGACCATATAAACGATACGCCACCGCAAGCAGCAGTGCGGACAAAAGTAAAAGTGAGAGTAACATAATTCAAAAAAAGAGGCCTCCAGAAAAACTTGCTGCCGCCGAAATGACAATACCACAAACCATAACCGCAGTGCCATTATCGACTTCAGCTAATTGATGGTCACTCACATAACAGATTTTGACCACCCTCATATTATGGCGGGCACCTCTGAAAAGACCCTTTTTACGGCTCAGGTTAGGTTGTTTTGTATTTTTCATAATTAATTGATGCTGGTTCGGTTTGATTCGGTTTTCGAATGGTTGGAGTGACTGATTTTTAGATTTGATTAGTTCGTTTATCCGTTTTCCCGGGGCGTTTTCGCTCACATTGAGGCCTATCGGCGCAGGAATGCATAGAGGTCCTTGACTGTGCGCATCACCTCCTGCTGGTGATCAATCATGCTGAACAGGTCATTATCTTTCTTGGGATTGCGGTATTTCATATTTAAACAATAGATATTAATCTAACGCTGTAAAGATTAGTTTTTAAAGATTCAACAATTAAGGGGAGGTTTTCAGAGGTGCCCTGGCGGGTGAACGATTCATGCATCAGCAACAGGTGACTACAGCCGCGGGTGAAACGACCTAATCCAGCTGCACCGGTATCGGTGGCGGCTGCTTTGAGCCATGGACCGCGAAAGGAGCGTGGGCGACCCGCCCACATTTATCCTGGATGGCTGCAAGGGAGGGCGAGTCGCCCTCCCTCCTTTAAAGATATGGACAGGCTGTTGAAAAAAGCATCGATCTGGTTAAACCTAAAACATACCATTGACAGTATATACATGATCATGCATATACTAATTACACTAATGCAAGCCTCCGACCTCTACAAATGCATCGCTGATCCGCAGCGACTGCGCATTATTAATCTCCTAAATGAGGGCCCGCTGTGCGTCTGCCATCTGCAGGAGATCCTCGAAGCGACTCAAGTGAAAATGTCCAAGCAGCTCGCGATTATGAAGCAGCTCGGCATAATCGAAGCCAAGCGTGAAGGCACCTGGATGATCTACAGCCTCACGCAGCCAGTCAACGGGTTGATCCAAACCAATCTTGATTATCTGCTCGGCGGCCACTGCACCGAAGGCCAGCAACTCCAGCAAGACCTAATGACGCGCAACAAAATCGTCGATCAACTCGCCAAGAACTCTAGCGATTGCCCAAAATCTGTCTGCGGCGACAACACCTGCTGCTAATCCTCAGCCCTCAAGTCTCAGCCCTCAAGTCTCAGCTCTCAAGTCTCAGCTCTCAGCTCTCAAGTCTCAGCTCTCACTCAAATGACCGAACCATCCAACAACAATCTCAAGCCAAGCGACGCACCGAAACCAGGCTTCTTCAAACGCATCCTCACCAAGGTCGATACCGCGATGAAAGAAAAAGCCGACGAGCAAGCCAAGGACAGTTCATGTTGCTCAGGCGACGATAAGGGCAAAGGCGGCAAGTGCTGCTAACGCGAAGCACCACATCTTAATCCTAATCTTACTCTTAATCCCCGATTACCTAGTGCCAAAGCATGAGTAAAATTAAGAGTAGGATTAAGAAAAACTAACACACAACACATGCTCACAGAATTCATCGACCTACTGATCTACGATTGGGCGGGAATGGACCCCGAATCGCGATTCGCAGGCGCGGTCCACTTCTTCCTCTACGACACGATCAAAATCTTCATGCTGCTGGCGGCGATGATCTTTGTGATCGGCGTATTGCGCAGTTACTTACCCGAACACAAACTAAAGCAATGGATGAGCCGCGGGGGGCTGTGGGGCAATCTTATCGCCGCTCTGTTTGGCGCCATCACTCCGTTCTGCTCCTGCTCTTCGATTCCCATCTTTATTAGCCTGCTTCGTGCCGGTGTGCCGCTCGGCGTCACCTTCTCGTTCCTGATTACCTCACCAATCATCAACGAGTATCTTGTCGTATTGATGGCTGGCTCGTTTGGCATCCCCATTACAATTGCCTACGTCGGTAGCGGCCTGTTGATCGGCACAGTCGCTGGAGCTGTGCTCGGCAAGATGCGCTTAGAGAAGCATCTCGAACAAGACATCATCAATTCCAGCGACGGCGATAATGGTCCACAATCCTACACCTTTTTAGGCCGTATTCGCTATGGCTTGGACGAGTCCGTGCAAGTCATTCGCCAGATCTGGCTCTGGGTGCTCATCGGTGTCGGCATCGGCGCATTCATCCACAACTATGTGCCACAAGAAATGATCCACGGCCTAATGGAAAGCACAGGCATTTTCTCGGTGCCTATCGCCACCACACTCGGCGTGCCGATGTATGGTAGCTGTGCCGCCATTGTACCGATCGCCGTCGTGCTGTTTCAAAAAGGCATCCCGATTGGCACCGCGCTCGCCTTTATGATGGCCATGGCAGCACTCAGCCTACCTGAAGCCATCATGCTGCGCCGAACCATGCACCTCAAACTGATCGGCATGTATTTCGCAATCACCATCCTAGCAATCATCTTCACCGGCTACTTGCTCAACGCATTGGCTCAATACCTTTAAGTCCTGCATTCCACCCTTCACATCGTCTAACCATCACACTTCTTTTTTATGAAACCAAAAGTCCTCATCCTCTGTACTGGCAACTCCTGCCGTAGTCACATGGCCGAAGCCATCTTACGCGCTGCCGCTGGCGACCTCTTCGACGTCTTCAGTGCCGGCTCCAAACCAAAGGGCGCCGTTCACCCACTGGCATTGCAAGCAATTGAAGAAATCGACATCAGCACCGAAGGTCACACCTCTGACCATCTTGATCAATATCTCAATCAAGGTATAACCACGGTAATTACTGTCTGCGGCAATGCCGATCAAGTCTGCCCTACTTTTCCCGGCATGGTGAATCGCTACCACTGGGGCTTCGAAGATCCCCCACACGCTCAGCGCGAGGGCGAATCCGAAATCGACGCCTTCCGCCGCATCCGCGACGAGATCAAACTAGTCTTCGAAGCATACGCCGCTGGCTACCGAGAAGCAGTCAACGTGTAACATCAAAGCCGACATGACTATGGATGATAATAACAAGACAGGTATTAGTTTTTTCGAGAGATACTTAACGGTCTGGGTGGCTCTGTGCATGCTGTCCGGAATCCTAATCGGAAAATTCATTCCAGGCATCCCTGCATTCCTTGGAAAATTGGAATATGCAAATGTCTCCATCCCCGTTGCGGTGTTGATCTGGATTATGATCTACCCGATGATGATGAAGGTCGATTTCAAGAGCGTAAAAGACATTGGCAAAAATCCACAGGGCTTGTTCGTGACGTGGATCACCAACTGGCTGATCAAACCCTTCAGTATGTTCGGCATCGCTTGGCTGTTCTTTTACGTGATCTTCAAAAACCTAATCCCCGCTGAACTAGCCAAAGATTATCTGACTGGTGCGGTATTACTCGGAGCGGCCCCTTGCACGGCGATGGTCTTTGTCTGGAGTCACCTGACCAAAGGTAACCCAGCGTATACCGTAGTGCAGGTCGCGACCAACGACCTCATCATTCTTATCGCGTTTGTGCCGATCGTAAAATTCCTCTTGGGCGTCAACGATGTCTTCGTGCCATGGGATACACTGTTTTTATCAGTTACGCTCTTTGTTGTGATACCACTGACCGCCGGAGTCCTGACACGAGGCCATATGCTCAAACACAAAGGCTCTGATTACTTCGAAAATACATTCCTACCAAAATTTGGCAACCTGACCATCATTGGCCTGCTACTCACCTTGGTCATCATCTTCTCTTTTCAAGGCAATGTCATCCTCAACAATCCCTTACACATTGGGCTGATTGCGGTGCCTTTGATGATTCAGACCGTGCTGATCTTCTTCATCGCGTATCTTGCGGCGAAAGCGCTGAAACTGCCGCATAACATTGCGGCGCCCGCAGGCATGATTGGTGCATCCAACTTTTTCGAGCTGTCAGTGGCAGTCGCTATTGCCCTATTTGGAACCGCCTCGCCCGTCGCGCTGGTAACCATTGTCGGCGTCTTGGTTGAAGTGCCGATTATGCTCGGACTGGTCGGGTTTGCGAACAGAACCAAAAATTGGTTTCATGCCTAACGCTACAGCAGCGCACCGATTTACGTGCGACTACCAACTGATCAACGCTCGATACATATTGCCGAAAACAGTGAGGGCATCACAGCGCTGAGTCACCTTCGAGTCGTTTCTACAGTTTGCCATTCGAAGGACTTCACATAAATTCAGCCACATGAATAGCTCCAAAGGACTCTTAATTATTAGCACCGCACTTATTTTGTGCGGGTGCGCCAGTACGCCACAATCAATCGGCGGAAACTATGCCCTCGTGTCACTCTCAAGTACCGACACCACGCTTAATAAAGCAATCATCCTGCATGTTCGCGCAGACAGCATCGCGGGCTCAGGGCCAGTCAACCGCTGGCGTGCCGCGATCGACGATGGCGAGATTGGCCCGATAGTTAGCACACGCCGCGCGGGCCCACCGCAGCTTATGCAATACGAGTCCGACCTCATCAACGCCTTGGAAGGTGCCAAATTCGAGCTCGATGAAAACGGTATCCTGACCTTCAATAAAAAACGTGATGTGACGGTGACTTTTCAATACGTTGAACTCGAACCAGACACATCCAAGTAGCCACTGATGATGCGCTAGCTAAATCGAGCTGCATTGGCGGGAGGGATCTGCCTCTGTGCGCATCGCGACGACATAAGTTACATAGCCAGCGGTCGATATTGAGCTCGTCTCTCCCCGATTCTGTTAGCCAACCGGCGCAAACAGCTTCTCGACATATTTCGCGATTAAATCGTATTCTAAATTCACTCGGTCACCGACTTGCTTGGTATGTAGATTTGTCACTCCCATCGTATGCGGAATCAGCCAAATCGCGAAGCCTGACTCATCCACCTCAGAGACGGTCAGCGAGATGCCATCCACCGTGATACACCCTTTACTCACGATATACTTCAATTTGCCGGCATCGGGTTTAATCCGAAAAAAGAAATCCTTGCCGCGCGGCTCAATCGCCTCGATCACACCCGTGCCATCGACATGCCCCGACACGAAGTGTCCACCCATCCGTGTGCTCGGTAGCAGTGCCCGCTCTAGGTTCACCTTGCCACCTGGCCCGACCCCATCGATCGAAGTCAACCGCTTGCTCTCGGCGAGCAAATCGAACTCAATCCGCTGCGCATCAAACGCCACTGCGGTTAAGCAACAACCATTGACCGCGACACTGTCGCCCATTTGCAGATCCTGAGTCACCACGTCCGCGGCCAACACCAAGCGCCATGAATTTTGCTGTTCTTCAAAGGACACCACAGTCCCCGTTTCTTCGATGATTCCTGTAAACATATACTTGAATAAATCGACTCCCGCGGATTTGTCGCCAAAAAAGCCACGCCGATGTAAAGCTGGGCGCGGCTGTAAAATTTGATGTACCCAGTCTAGTGTGACCCTTCGCATCAAGATTACCTGCAACCACCACGCAGGCAGGCACGGCCAGTCCATGTCATGCACCACGCCAAAATAGCCAAAAAGCGCACCACCTAGGCTTGACATAGATTCAAACACTCCTTTTCTCAGCATCTTTTCAAATTGGACGCCAGAGTAGCTCAGTGGTAGAGCAGAGGACTCATAAGCCTTTGGTCGGCAGTTCAAATCTGCCCTTTGGCACCATTTTGAAAACATAAACCTCTCGTGAAAGCGGGAGGTTTTTTTGTGCTAGTAGCAATGCGGAGGGCATATTCAAAACTTCAAATGTGACTCAAGCTGCCCAGAGGGCACCCGCTACAGTCATCCTACGCTGCGCTGCGGACGGGGCCTTCGCCCCGCCATCTCCGTGCTGTCGCACAACGTCTGCCCTTTGGCTCCATTTTGAAAACATAAACCTCTCGTGAAAGCGGGAGGTTTTTTTGTGCTAGTAGCAATGCGGAGGGCATATTCGAAACTTCAAATGTGACCGAAGCTGCCAAGAGTCACCCGCCCACCATCTCCGTATTATCGCACTGCACTTGCCCTTTGTGAAAATTCTGGAAACAATGATAATCAACTACTTAATCCTAAAATCGGAGTCATTTCTTATTGCCCACAGCTCAGGCACCAAGAGCGAGAGCTCGTTGATATTGGACCAAAAGTGGACAACTTCGGACACAAATGTGGCACTTTATGGCACTAAACTAAATGTGTGTATGATTTGTAAACCAACGACGCTCGTGCATTATTATCTTTTAATCACTGGGTATGCATATCCAAAAAAGTGGTCAGTTCATTTAGAACTGACCGCAATGTTAGCGTACTTGGGCTAAAAGAAGTTGCCGCTTCTTTTAGCCCTTTTTCTTGCTCGGCACTTTTACCTTTTGGGCAAAAGTGGTGCTTTTGTGGCTGTCCGCGTATTTTTTGGTTACGAATCTGCCCGTCATAGCACTTTGATAAACTGTCCTGGATGTCATTTAATATTTGCTGTTCCTTTCTATGATTTCACTTATGCGTGAAACTAACGTAAAGTCTAAGCTTCTAAAGCGCGCTGTCAAATAAATGAACACCGCATATTGTATATTTCACAACACACGACCACTAGGTATAGTAATTATCCTTATTTCATTCACAGCACAGTGTGAGCAAATGGAATAAACCAAAGCCCAACAACTGAGCTGCACCCAAGCAGCAGACGAGGAGACCCTTCGACCCAATCCAATTAAACAGGCCTATGACACAGCCAAGCCAATATAGCCAATCCTCGCTCTTTTTACATTTTGACCGCTAAGTTAGCTCGCTCCCATTTTCGCAGGCTGCAAACATGGAACTGATCGATAATATCAACCGCCTCCTCGGAGATCGCTTCAAGGACGTCCTACGTTCCAAATCCAAAGTCAAAATTGCAGCCTCCACCATCTCGATCTTCGCATTTGAGGCACTTCGCAAGGAACTGAAAAAGGTTGAGTCCTTTGAGTTCACCTTTACCTCCCCCACTTTCGTCGCAGCGTCCGACCTCCGAACTCCGAACTCCCCTAGTCGACCAACTCTGGGAGCTTCGTCTCGGTGTTGATTGCGATACGACCTTCGCCATTGAGCACACTCAAGAGGCGCGTGCCAATAAAATCGGCGCGCCAAGTGCGCAGCATCCGGTGGCGCTCGGGGTCGGCGACTTCGGCTTCGAGGACAAATGCGGTGACGTCGGCACGGTTGCCAATCAGGGGCGGATCGATGTCAGCCGCCAAGCAAATGCCTTTAATCAATGCCAACGTCAGGTCGACGCGAGATTCGTAGCCGTCATCAGGGGACGGTCCCCGGTGGCGACCGTTGGGCAATTCAGGCAGGTCCCCTGCGATGCCACGTTCAATCGCCGCCCAGATCTTCGAGCGATTGCGCTCAAGTGCGCGCTCTGTGAGTCCACGGCTGGGCTGAATCGCTTCAGCGGATTCCGGTGGGCGTTTCATTAAGGAGATGATCGCATCGTCGGATAAAATAAAATTGCGCGGCAAGTTGCGTTGTCGAGCCTTGATCTCCCGCCATGAGCCAAGCGAACGGACGATGTTACGCTGCTGATTAGTCAGTGAACCGCTGCCCCGCACGCGCGGCATATCAGCCTCGGGGTCGAATTCTTGATAGAGATCTTCGTTCTCGTAATGCTTCATCTCGTCGATGATCCACTGCTTGCGACCGAGGGCATCGGCCTTGTCCATAATTTCCTCCATCAAACGGGTCGAGTAACGCACGTCATCTTCGGCATATTCCATCTGCTTATCAGTGAGCGGACGTGCGACCCAGTTGGAGCGCGTCTCGGATTTGTCTAAGCGCACTTTCATGAGGGTCTTAAGCAGTTCACTGAGGGAGATCGTTGATGAAAGACCAACAAAGCCTGATGAGCGCTGCGTATCGAAAATATTTTTGGGGTAGGCACCACAGGCGCGTTTGAGGATAGTCAGGTCCTGCTGGGCATCATGCAGTATCTTAACCGTATTGGGGTCTGCCATGAGGGTGGCAAAGGGCGACCAGTCTTCAATCGCAGGAGCGTCGATCAGCTCACAATGGCCATCGGGATAGCCGATTTGTACTAAACCAAGGGTAGGGTAATAGGTGCGGTCCCACACAAATTCGGTATCGATGCCGACTGCACCAGCCGATTGGGCGGCTTGGACTGCATCTGCGAGGGCTTCTGTCGTGGTAATCATGTGCTAACAAAGTCACTAAAACCAACACCATTGGAAAGCAGAATCTCAACTGGAATGGCGTTATTACTCTTTATAGACGTAAAAATACCCCTCACTAGCCTTGATGCCGCCGCAACTTTCGTTCAAACCTAACTAATTACACCAACAAACTTCCTCGATTCCGAAGCGACCTAACAACATAAATGGAGACCATCCCCAGCATACGCGTTGAAAACCTTACCCGCCAGTTCGGCGGGCTCACTGCGATTAAGGACGTTAGCTTCACCGTCAACCGCGGCGAAGTCGTCGGCTTCCTGGGACCCAACGGCGCAGGAAAGAGCACAACCATGCGGATTTTATCCGGAATCATGCCAGCAACCTCTGGCTCGGCATGGGTCAGCGGCGTCGCCGTCGCGCAAAATCCGTATTTAGTGAAACAGCGGGTCGGCTACATGCCGGAAAACAATCCACTGCCGGACGACATGCGGGTAATCGAGTATTTACGCTTCCGCGCCCAACTCAAAGGCGTCTCTAGCCGCATGTTGCGAGACACTGTGCAAGAGGTCATGGAGACCTGCGACCTCGCCCGTACGGCTCGCCGCAAGATCATCGGCACTCTCTCGAAAGGCTTTCGGCAGCGCGTGGGTATCGCCGATGCGCTCCTGGGCAACCCTGAGGTCATTATTATGGATGAGCCGACGATCGGCCTCGATCCGCATCAGATTCAAGGCATCCGTAAACTGATTGATAACCTGCGCGGGCGCTTAACTGTGGTCCTATCGAGCCATATCCTACCGGAAATCGAACGCTCTTGTGACCGCGTGATTATCATAAACCGTGGCCGCATCGTCACCAGTGGCACCAGTGACAGTCTACGGCAGGAATTCCTGCCAGGCAATCGTTTCGAACTGCAAGTCGCAGGCACTGAGCGCAGCGTGACCGAAGCGCTAGCAGCCAAGGGCTTTAAAGTCCAGATTTTACAAAGTGAAACTCGCGAAGACACTATCCTGAACCTCACTTTATGTGCTGAAGGCAATGGCGAGCTCGGGCCGCAACTCATCGCCGCACTCAACGGTGCCCCGAACTGCACCCTGCGCAGCTTAGCCCCACGCGTGCCAAACCTCGAAGAAATCTTCCTCGAAGCAACCAAGCGTTCTTGGGAAGAAATCATCGATAGCTCCAAAACCAAACCGGTCGCCATCGCTAAGTCCTAGGCATTTATCAATTTCACTATGCGTAACTTCTTTATTCTGCTCAAACACGAACTCCGAATGCTGTTGATCAGCCCGCCGACCTACATTGCCGCGGTGCTTTTTCTTGGCTTAATGGGATTCCTTTACTGGGCCATCTTGCGCGGGATGATTAACGCGCCCGAAGAGAGCCTGCCGATTGTACAGTTCCTACGTATTTTCTGGATTCCGGTATTTTTTGTGGTGCCGCTACTGACGATGCGTAGCATAGCAGGCGAGCGCAGCACTGGCACACTGGATACGCTCATGACAACCCCAACCTCACGGTTGGCCGTGATCCTGAGTAAATTCGCTGGGGCCTACACCTTTTACATGCTCTTATGGCTCGCGACGCTGAGCTTCCCATTGATTGCGGCGACGTTTTTCCCCAGCTCAGCAGTTAATTGCAACATGCTCGAACCTGCCTCCATCATCGGCGGCTTCACATTCCTCGCACTCAGCGGCATACTATTTATTTCCATCGGCATCTTCGCCAGTAGCATCACTCGCAGTCAATTGGTAGCCGGCATGCTCAGTTTCACGACGCTGTTCGTCGTCATTATCGGCGGACAACAACTCGGCAACATCGCCGAGAGCGGCGGCGATCTCTCTTCCTGGGTGTCCGAACTGGTCAACTACCTACAGATTTTCCAACATCTTGACGATTTCTCACATGGAATAATTGATACGCGCCCCTTCTTCTACTATACCAGCATAGGCATGCTCCTGCTGGGATTGTCCACCCTTGTGATCGAAGCGAAAGCCTGATGAAACCAAGCCGCTTTAACGAATTCCGCTTTGCTCGCCGCTTCCGCACCGCCAACCGTGCGCTGCAGATACTACTGAGCCTGAGCCTCATAATCGCCCTGAATTACATCTCAGCGAATTACTTCAAACGTATTGATCTGACGAAAACAGGTGCCTACACACTCGCCCCCGAGTCGAACGCCTACATTCGTGAGCTCAAAGAGCCAGTGAAGATCATCGTCACCATCCCGAAAGAGACGGAGGATGATACCCTCGACATCATTCGCGATGATCTGAACAGACTTCTGCGCGAATACGAATTCGCCGGACTGCGAGACGGCAAAGCCTACGTCACCGTCGAATTCGTCGACATTTACCGGCAGCGGAAACGCGCCCAAGAACTGGCGACTGATTACAATTTAACTAACGGTAGTTCAATTATTATCGAATCCGGCGACAAAGTACGAGAAATTAGTCAGGTCGGGCTCTATGAATATGACAATGGCAAGACCCGCGGTTTTCGCGGCGAGCAAATCTTTACTTCCGCCATTCTCGAGGTCTCCGCAAAGAAAACAGAAAAAATATATTTTCTAGTCGGCCACGGTGAAATGCGCCTCGACGACGTGGACGCTCTGCGCGGCCTCTCTCAGCTGGAAAGCTACTTGCGCGAGCGAAATTTCGAGGTGGCAACACTCGACTTAGCGATCGAAGCAACCGTACCCGAAGATGCCTCACTGCTCATCGTGCCCTCACCGCAAGCCAGCCTGCAGCCAGAAGAAGTCGAGAAATTGCGCCGCTATATGAGCGATGGCAATGGCCGCATGATCACGCTGATCGATCCAGGCCGTCGCCACGGGATGGATGAACTTTTCTTCGATTGGGGCGTGCTGGCCGAAGACACTGCCGTGGTCGACACTGGCACCGATTTTCGCGCCCAAGGCGGCGACTTGATCATACGCCGCTTCGCCGAGCACCCCATTACGCAGCTGCTCATTGACTATCAAATCACCGCACTCTTTGGCCAACCACGCTCCGTGCGCGTCGATCCAACATCTGCCAATGACAGCCGCCTACAAGTCTATCAACTCATCGGCACCTCCGACCAGAGCTGGGCCGAGCGAGACTACCGCACACAAAGCCCCGCGCTATTTGATGCTAAACGAGATAAAAAAGGCCCAGTCAGTATCGCTACCGTATCCTCTCGTAATTCCGGCAACGAACTCGGCATTACAATTCCGGGTGGCCGCATGGTCGTGTTCGGCAACTCCGACTTCATCGCTAACAACCGCCTGCGCGCCTTCGGCAACCACACCTTATTGATCAATTCGATCAACTGGTCGTTCGACCGCACCAGTCTACTTAACATTCCGACACGCCAACTGAAAAGCTACCAAATCGTAATGAGCGAAAGCGATTTGCAGCGCATACTCACCTACTTTGCTAGTATTCCCGCCCTTACCGCTATTTTCGGACTTCTCGTATTTCTCATTCGACGCCATTAAAAACCGATGCGATTTAAATTCACACTACTTCTACTCGCCTTCAACGTCATCACTTTTGGGTTGATCTTATCACTCAATACAAAAACCGAGCGAGCCAACTCACAAAGTGGCAGCCTTTCTGCAATAATCGGTCGCGAAGTGATCGAAGCCGACCGCATCGAACTCAACGGTAAAGGTCTCGATACACCACGCATCCTGGAGCACGATGGCTCATCTTGGAAAATAACTGCGCCCATGCAATGGTCTGCAAACTACTTTGCGATCAACCGTATGCTGAATCAGCTACAGTTCCTCGAAGAAGAAGCATCCTTCTCCGTCGCAGAAATTAAGAAAACCGGCCAGACCCTCGCGGATTACGGCCTGGACGAGCCACAGTTGCAGCTCACGATTTCTAACAAAAATGAATCCATCGAGCTAAGCGTCGGCACAGCAACGGAAATCGGCAACAATTTCTACCTACTCGGGCCCAGCAAGAAAAACGTATTTGTCGTCAACAGCCAAGTGATTAAAAGTTTACTCGTCGACCTAAGCGATCTCCGCAACCGCGAGATCTTTAACATCCCCGTTTTCGAAATCGACGCACTCAGCCTGCAGATTCGAGCGCCCGAAACAGTCGGCAATGCCAACTTCAGAGTACGCGTCGCACGGACCAACAAAGGCTGGATCTTTGAGGCTCCTCTCACTGCCGAGGCCGACGCCACTCAGGTCACCAATACCATCAATACCCTCACGGCTGCGAAAGTCGTTCAATTTAAGGAACAGGAAGCGAGCGACCCGATCCTGCAGGGCTTGGAAAACCCAACAATGCGCGTTACATTACACGGCAACAAACGACAACAAACACTCCTAATCGGCAACAAGGTACTCACCACAAAAGCCGATGAAACCTCCACCTATTTCGCACGAATCGAAGACAACCCGACAGTCTTTACCGTCGCCGCTGCCCCCTTCGACAAGCTGCGCGAGGCTCAAGAAGCACTGCGCGAGCGCAACTTCATGAGTTTCGACTCAGTCGCGCTTACTTCGATTGATCTCTCGGAGGCCGACCTTCAAATCCGCCTTCAGAAACTTGAAACGGGCAGTTGGCAGGTAATCGAAAGCAATGCTGAGACCGACATCCAACCACGTCATGCCGACCCCGAGATAATCGCTCAATTAATCGACGATCTAAAAAACCTACGTGCGAGTAGTTTCGCAGTCGACTCGCCCACTCCGACCGATCTTGACCGCCTTGGATTCAACACTCCACGGCGCAACATCAAACTGTCGCTTGGTGAGGAGCAAATCACCATCCTACTCGCTCATCCAGAGAGCGAAAGCGAAAAACTCTACGCCCGCAGCGATAAAGCCGAATATATCTACACCGTCGATCGACGATCCACGCTACAAAGAATACCGCTTAACGCAGCCTTCTATCGCAAGCGTACACTAGAAACGTTACCTGAGGCCGCTAAAATCAAAAGTATTCAGCTCGAAAATTTATCGACTGGCCAGATCATCTTCTCACATACACTTAAGGACCAAGATCTTACTTGGCTAACAGCACTCGGCGATACCACTGAGGTAGAACAAGGAGCGATACTCACCCTGCTGAAGGCAATTCGCCAATTCGAAGTAAAAACGTATTTGTTCGATGGATACCAAGATACCTATTCGATCGACGACGAAACCGCACAATCTTGGCTCTATCGACTCAGCGCGGAGATCCTACTCCCTGGTGACGAAACAGACCGCAGCGACACACGCAGCTACGTGTTCGCCAAACGCGTCTCAGGCACCGTCCAAGTCGGCGCATCAAGTCTACACAATGTAATCTTCGAAATCCCGCAAATCACCCTTGATGCACTTTACACTCTAACCGATGATATGCAGCCTCCCCCCGAAGCTTCAAATCAGCCGATCGCTCCAGAGGCGCCGATAACCCCGGTTCCCGAGCCCATCAACATAGTCGATGCCGCGACCGCGCCATAATTGATAGCCGTACAGGTCGTTATGTGGGAGAAAATTAGAGCTAGAGGACTTCTATTTTTAGAACTCTGCCTTAACTTATTGCTGCTGATACTTTTTTCAGCACAAGCCTTTGTCGGTTTCTGCATATGGATATACGGCTATGTACCCGCACCTACGCAGTGGCTAAATGAAACGCTCTTAGAGCAAAAATTCGACGGCTTCTACATTCAAGCGGAAAGCTTCCGAGTGAAGTTAAGCGGTGAGATTGAATTAACGAAGCTCGTTGTCTATCACAGCGAAATGAGCGATCCGGTACTGACGGCCGACAGCACCGCACTTAAATACACCCTGTTTAATCAAGGCGCCTACCAATTCACACCGACTGCGCTCATACTCTCAAACGGAACCCTAGAGATACCAGCGATTTACTCGCCTGACGGCCATCGCACCACAATACTTGAGCGCATCGCCTTTCACGTCAGCCTCAGCGAAAGCATGATTTGCATTGATTCAATCGCCGCTCAGCACGCAGACATCTATTTGCGCGGTTCCATTGACTGGCCACTCCAATTCTTCGACAAGCCTGAAAGACCAACGATTGAACGATTCTACGAACTCATCGCTGACATCCTTAAAGAAAAAGAATACTTTTCACCCTTCATACAACCAACCCTCGAATTCGCGTTAACCGCACAGCCCGACGACTCCGTAGACGTATCGATTCACTTGTCATGCGAACAATTAAAGCATAGCTACGTGACCGGGACGGACTTCAACTTTCGGACAAAATTTAAATTACAAGATGGCGCAATCACACCCCTGGTTCCGCTAATGCTACGAGCGAAAGAAATCGACGCCGCAAAGTTGAACTTTGCGGCCGAGCAAATAACTGCGCACGTCGCCACCGACCAATGGGCAGACCTACTCGACGGCATCTGGCCTAAATTCGCCATCAGCGCACAATCAGTGACCGCACATGGAATCGCGCTAGAAGGCTCCCAAGCCACCATCTCTGCAGTGAACTATCCAGACCTTCAATTCACTGGTTCTACCAACGGCCTAAAAGGTGGTGTCGAATTCAAAGCGAAGCTCAACAACACAACCATGAGTGGCCACATACAAGCCCACGGCAGCGTTGATATAGTCAAATTTCTGCCTACTTCCGTACTCACAAAGCTTCCCGAAATCGAATTCGGGTCGACGCCACACTACGACCTTTCAGTCACTTTTGACGACGGGTTAAAACTAAATAGTGCAACCTTCAAGGTCGATGTTGATGACGTCACCACAAACGGACTGACGTTCGATCACATACTCGCAGAAGGCAGTTACACACGGGATCTCTTCTGCCTTGAGAACATACTCATCGAGCGCGGCAAACAATGGATCGATGCCACCTTCAGTCGGAACAACACAACCAAGGACTTTAAAATAACTTTATTTGGCTCTGTGTTGCCCAAACAATACAGCCCAATTCTCCCGAAATGGTGGCCTAAAGTACTCAAAGATATCGACTTCAGCCAGGCTACACATAACTACGGCGACTTCGTCATTTATGGCTCTAGGGTTCCGCGGCCTGAGGTGTTCTTTTTCGGCCATGCAGTAACCCACAGCGTAGCCTACCGAGGTGCGCTGATCGACCAAGGCGAGTTGATCGTCCGCGGTCGCGGTAACTACGTCGAGCTGCACAACATCAACGCTGCAACGAGTGACGGTTGGGCAAAAGGTGATATCAGCTTCACCTCTAGAAAAATCCCTGATCGTGGCCTGCTCTCCGTACGCTACCACCTCGATTCATTGATGCCCCTCGACATCGCTTCGAAAATATTCGGCGGCACGATTGCCAGTATTATCAGTGATTTTGAAGTCACTAAACTACCACGAGTCAAACTCAACGGAGTCACCTTCAACGATGCCTATCCTCAATACGCAGACAAAGACACCTTCTACCTAGACGCCGATATACGCACGCCAATCACCTTCAAAAATACGCCCCTCGACCACCTTCAGTTCAAGCTGCACAGGCGCAAAGAAGCGATCTACCTCAGAGATCTAGAATTTGGATATGCCGACGGGAATGGCATCGCGCAGGTCGATATCGAAAACACTCCCGACGACGGCAATCATCTGCGCATCAACCTAAGCCTCCGTGACACCAATCAAGCAAAGGCCATTGAAAACCTACCAAGTTTCGACGGCATCGAAGCTCACTTGACTCAGTCCGAACCCCAAGCAGACGAAGCAAACTACAGTAAAGGGGCGCTAGACCTTAACCTACACGTCCAAGGGCCAATAGATAATTTGTATGGATTCAATGGATACGGAGACTTCGTGACTCACAACGAACAACTAGGCGCGATTCAGATACTCGGACCCCTATCCAACTTGCTAAAAAACACGCGTCTCAGCTTCACCTCATTCAACCTCGACCAAATGACTGGCCGGTTCGCAGTTGAGCAAGAAATGATCAACTTCTCGGATTTGATCATCGAAGGCCCTCGCACCAAGATCTGGTCACAGGGCACCGTGCACCTTCCAGATCAAGCACTCAACATGGACGTGCGCGTCAAGCTATTTGAAAATATAGGCAATCCTGACTCTACGATAAACACCTTTCGTAAACTGATCTCCTCTCCTCTGCCTAACCTCTTAGTCTTTAACCTCAAAGGAACCATACACGATCAGAAAATCCGCTTAAGCTACGATCCCCGAAACTTCATTCCCGGGCTCAAACAAAATTAACCACAAGACAGCGTATCAAGTATCACTCGGCTCGCGGCCAAACCAGATAGCGCAGCCCCCTCAACCCTAGGCCCACCAAAACCATCCCCCGCTAATAACAAACTCAAATCCGAGTTATGGAAATACGCCTGTGGATAGGGGTTTAATGGTAACGTAAAGCCCCATCGATGGCAGGAATAATCAAGCACTGCGGACTGCAAATAAGCTGAAGCAGCCTCAAGCATCAGAGCACCGCGCACATCGTCCGCCGAGTCCCAGTGTTCCCGCGCAAAATCGGCACTCGCATGAATCGTCACTGTGGGTACATCGATTGAAATACCCTTCTGTTGATTATCCGCAATCCAAGTGATTGGAGACTCCTCAACCGGGCATGCTCCGTGATTTGCTAAACCGCTGGGTCCATCTAGGATCGCCAAAGTCGCCAATCCTAGATCGTAACGCACAGCACGCAACGCGGCCAAATCTACCCCGGCGTAATCGACCGCACTCGTATCTAATAACGTGAGAGCTTGCGGAACAGGCGCAGTGACAACTAAATAGCGGCAGCGGTGAACCTCGCCCGTCGCAGTCCGCACCTCCCATGTATTCGCAGTCCGCGCCACTTCGACCGCGGTCTGCGAGCGGTGCACCTCTAAAGACTCGCATAAATACTTTGCCACATCAGTCATACCAGACCGACCACAATAACGTGGATAACCAGCAGCATTCGAGTCGGAGGGGGCATGGCGGAACCATTCCTGAATCACGCCGGCCTCTAGCCATTCATCTACATAGCGTTGAAAGCTTGGCTCACGCACCGTAAAAAACTGGGCCCCATGATCGAAGCAACCAGCCCCCAGACGACGAGTCGCCATACGTCCGCCCACTCCACGACCTTTATCAAGCACACGCGTCGAGACGCCAGCACGTTGCAATTCGGAAGCACACAAAAGGCCAGAGATCCCAGCACCAATCACTAATACATCAATCATATCTATATCAACCTTGGGCTAAAACTGCTTAGCCATACAGGCATCGAAGCAACTCTTTATATCCGTAAAATCCCATTCGAAGCCACGATCCAATAACACCTGCGGAAGCACTCCGACATCGGAGCACAGCACTTCGATTCCCATCTTCCCAAATAGGGCTTTCACCGCTAACGTTGGCATCGGAAAAAATGTAGGGCGCTTTAACGCCGTCCCTAAACTCTGAGTGAACACCCGATTCGTCAAAGGCTCTGGAGAAACTACATTCACCGGCCCTTGGATCGATGTGTCTTCGACCGCCAGCAACAATATCCGTACTGCATCTGGCAAACTCACCCAGCTCATGTGCTGGCTACCAGCGCCAATCACCCCACCGAGGCCCAACTTAAAAGCAGGTAACATTTTTGTGAGCGCACCGCCTTGCGAGCTCAGTATCATACCGATTCGTGCTGATACTGAGCGAACACCAGCATCTTTTAATGGCTGTGCAGCACCTTCCCACTGCTCACAAACATTGGCAAGGAATCCATCTCCCAAAGGCGAGCCCTCAGTCACGCCAACACCGCATTGATGCCCATAATAATTAATCCCCGAAGCGGTGATATAATCTGGTGGAGTTGGCTCTTTTAATAACGCGCTCACTAATAGCTGCGCTCCGCCAATTCGGCTCTTCAGTATCCGAGCCTTAGTGACATCAGTCCAACGCTGCGCAACTGGCTCGCCAGCGAGATGCACCACCACGTCGACACCTGTCATCGCACCGGCATCGATCGTGCCTGCGTCCACATCCCATTGCACATCAGCAGTCGTACCACGCGAAAGCCGTCGCACAGAGTGACCCTTTGCCTCAAGCGCAATACACAACGCCTGACCGAGCAGGCCAGTTGCGCCAGAAACTAATACCGTTTTCTTATGCTTATTCATGCCTTAAACTTTGCCAATGCGCCCAACGCACGCGCACGCCCCGCTTGATGATCAATGATTGGTGAAGGATAGACATCCGCCCCAGTCACTTCAAGTAATCCAGCTGATGCCTTCCATGGTTCATGTATATACTTTGTTGGCAATTTTTCCAACTCCGGTACGTAGCGCTTCACATACACACCATCCGGATCAAATTTCTGCCCCTGTATGATGGGGTTAAAGATACGGAAATATGGTGCCGCATCGGCACCACAACCGCCACTCCACTGCCATCCGAGTGTATTACTCGCAAGGTCAGCGTCCACTAAAGTATCCCAAAACCAACGAGCCCCATCCTGCCAATCCTGCAGCAAATGCTTTACCAACAAGGAAGATACAATCATCCGCACGCGATTATGCATCCAACCAGTTTGCCACAATTGGCGCATCCCAGCATCCACAATCGGATAACCCGTTTGCCCAGTCTGCCAGCGCTTCAAAGTCACTGCATCGGTCTCCCATGGGAACGACTCATACTCGAGCCGCAACGGACGATTTGGCGTATCCGGAAAATGATACAACACGTTGTAAGCAAACTCGCGCCAGTAGATCTCCTTTAAATACACCTGCGGGCCCTCAGCAGACTCATCGCACTGCGCACGCACCGTAGCGACGATTTGCCGAGGGCCAATCAAGCCCCAGCGCAAATAAGGCGCTAGACTTGAAGTGCCTTCGAAGTCTGGACGATCGCGATTTACATGATAGTCATTAATTGGCCCCTGCACAAACGTCGCCAATCGTTGATGGGCCTCCGCTTCACTGACGCACCAGCGCTCAGCCATTCCCGCGCTCCAATGCACTTCCGGCAATAAACATAAGTCCTGCAATGAAACAGAGCTTGGCCATGCTACAGGGCTCTGCAATCGGCCTAAAGCTGGCTCGACAGGCGCTTCCACGGCCCTCGCGTGAACTTTCTTCCAATAGGGTGTGTATACTTTGTAAGGCTGCCCGGCACCCGCCGCGACGGTATGCGGCTCATTCAGCAGGCAACTATTAAAACTCTCCACCCCAATTCCATCCTCACGCAGTGTACGTTTGACGTCCATATCGACTGCACGCAACGGGCCCTCATAGCGACGATTCCAAACCACCTGTGACGCTCCCGTCTCTGCAACTAACTCTTGCAGCACTTTTAAGCTATTGCCGCGGCGAAGGATCAACTTCGAGCCGTGCTCTGCTAAGCGTACACCCAAACTCTGTAACGCATGGTGCAGCCACCACTTTGACGCGCCCCCCGGAGGCCAGCCAGAATCCTCTTCGGGCGACCAGATAAAAACCGGTATCACGTTTGCACCCGCCTCAATCGCCGCCGCCAAAGCAGAATTGTCGTCAAGGCGCAGATCGTTACGAAACCATAGAAGTGTGGTAGACATTATACAAGAACGGCAATTAGGCCGAGAACTTACATAGCTAGGCCAATATTTGAACTGCCCGCAAGCTTTCCACGCTCGCCACTTGATTCTAGCAGAAAACTAATCAATGTCGCGACTATGAATACAACGACCGCTATACACCAACGCCGCTCGATTAAACATTACGACCCCGATCACAAAATGACCGAAGTCGAGATTCAACAACTGCTCGAGCTCGCATTACTCTCACCGACTTCCTTTAATATCCAAAATTGGCGCTTCGTGGTAGTCACCGACCAAGCGAAGAAAGCCGCGCTTCGGGCGGCAGCATGGGGTCAAGCTCAAGTCAGTGAAGCATCACTCCTCATCGTGCTCTGCGCGGACCTGCATTCCTACGAAAACGGGGGCCGCTATTGGGTCCACGCGCCAGAGGCGGTTCAAGAGGTGCTGGTGCCGATGATTGAGCCCTTTTACAAGGACAACCCAGCGCTGCAACGCGACGAAGCGATGCGCTCGATCGGCATCGCAGCACAGACCCTCATGCTCAGCGCGAAATCGATGGGCTACGACTCCTGCCCAATGATCGGCTTCGACCCTGTTAAAGTCGCCGAAATCATCAATCTTCCTGAACATCATATCATCGGCATGATGCTGCCAATCGGTAAAGCGCTGAAAGAGGCTAATACGCGCAGCGGCCAGCTTGAATACGACGAAGTGGTATTTACAGACGGCTTTTAAGGTTCGGCAGAATCGACAAGACTGTCGCTACTAATAAAGAAGCCGCACTCCAATTGAAGTGCGGCTTTTTTGAATGCTTAAACGCGTCTCAACCTAGCCTTCTGCACGGACGCGTGCGTCTGCCTCGATCGCGTCGAGCACTCGCTGCATTTCGACTGCGGCCAGAGCCTTGACCTTGATCAAGTCTTCTGGGTCGAGCACGTCGCTACGGCCAAACACGTAGAACTTAATCTTCGGCTCGGTACCAGAGCCGCGCACCGCAAAGCTATAGCCGTTACTCAACTCTAGGAAATAGAAATCCTGCGCCGGGATTTTATCGCCGTCGGCATCAATAATCTCGTCTTTACCAAAGTCAGTAAAGCCAGACACCGAAACATCGCCAAACGCCTTCGGCGCAGCGCTGCGATAAGACTCTAGGATGTTCTTAATTTTCTGACTACCAGCAGCGCCTTCGTAGTAGATGTTCACCGTCTTCTCTTCGTAGTATCCGTGTTGTAAATACAAGGAATCAAGGAATTCAGGGAAGGTCATTTCCTGGGCTTTTAAATAGGCAGCGACTTCACAGAACATCACTACCGCTGCATTGGCATCTTTATCGCGCACCTTGTCGCTCGCCAAATAGCCATAGCTTTCCTCGCCACCGAACACGAAATAAGTCGAATAATCGAGAAGCAGATCCGCACGTGTCCAGATATCGCACGCATCGTAATCCACCGCGGTACCCTCTTCTTCGAGGAGGCGGGCCTTCATCTGCGCTTCGTAGCCAGCGAGTTTGTCGCCAATCCACTTAAATCCAGTCAACGTGTTGATGGTCTTTAGGCCATGCCAATCCGCAACAGCTTCCTGCATCGGACTGGTCACAAAGGTCTTAATCAACACCGTGTTCTCTCCGCCGTCTTCAGGAATGATCTCTGCATCCTTAAGCACCGAGATACGATACTCCGCCATGATTGTGCCGATTTGGTTGCCAGTCAGTAGCACCATCTCGCCACTACGATCGCGCACGGCGACACCCATGCGGTCTGCATCTGGATCAGTGGCAACGACCACATCCGCCCTCACTTCGTTGGCCTTCGCAATCGCCATTGCGAGCGCTTCGGCATTTTCAGGGTTGGGAGATTTAACCGTCGGAAAGCGTGGATCTTGCACCATTTGCTCAGGCACTTCGATCACTTCGACTCCGAGCTCTTTCAACGCAGGCACCGAGCTGATCGCGCCTGTGCCATGAATAGGCGAGAATACAATTCGAGGTGCCTGTTTCTCCATCACTTCAGAATCAATCACCATCTCTTTAAGCACCTCTTGGTAGGCCGCATCATCTTTGGCACCAAGCGAGATGACTGGGGCAAGGTCGATATCCAGGAATGTAGGCACCTCGGACAATTCCACCAAGTTGACCAAGTCCACAATGCCTTCGGCATGCGGCGACACCACTTGTGCGCCATCATCAAAATAGACCTTGAAGCCGTTGTCATGCGAAGGATTGTGGCTAGCTGTAATGACAGCCCCACAAGTCGCCTTGTTCTGACGCACCGCGAAGCTCAGCTGTGGCGTGGAACGTGGCCCTTCAAAAATCAATGCTTGCCCACCCAGCTTGCACCATGTCGATGCCGCAAGCTCACAGAAATGACGTGAAAAATGGCGCACATCATGCGCAATCACGAAGCGTGGTAAATCGTAGCTGCCAGACTCTTTGAGATACTGTTTAGTATAGCGAAAAAGGCCGATCGTCGCGCGCACGAGATTAAAATCGTTGAGTACATTCGAACCCACCGCAGCATGCTCGGGAGAGCCCTTCTCGGACGGCGTGCCAGTTTCAGCGGCAGCTGGCACACGACCAATCGTGCGACCTCGAATACCGCCCGTGCCAAATGCTAAGTTTTGATAGAAACGGTCGTTCAACTCGTCCCACTCGCTGTTTTCGACTAGCTCAAGGATACTCGCTCCAGCCCAGTCAGGCAGGAAATCGGCACTCGCCCACTGCTTCAGATTGACGACTGTGCTTCCAAGTAAAGAACCAGCGGCTCCGGCAGCTTCGATTTTTTCAATAATGCTCATTGTATTTCGATGATAATATAAATGATTGCTAAAATAAATAATGAATTACTCGATGATTAGACCTTCGACGATTGCAGGCCTATTTTCGAGCGCGGCCCATTGCGCGACAAAGTCAGCTTCATCCGCGGCAAACAAGTGGCAGATCTCAAACCAGGTGCTCGGCACGCCGGTCTCATCTGTCTCGATTACTTCGCCCGCTGCTCGCAGCCAACGCACAAACAGGCGCAGTTGATCTCGCTTACAAGATTTCGGCGAGTCTACCCCTTCGGCATTCTTCACTGGACTAAAATCATCCTCACGAGCCGCTTCGATGATGACTGGATTCTTTGCCAACGGCAGCGCGTCGAACACGAACATTTCAAACTTCACGCCATTCGCAGCCTCTGGAGTGACGATTACACCATCCGCACCAACATACGGGATTTTCTTGTCCGCGCGGTGGAACGGCAGCTTCAGATCCGATGTGGTGCTGCCGGCTCGCGCGATGAATGCACGGTCGAAAATATGAATCGCGACACTGCCGCCATTGAAACGGATCGAGCCATCAACATTGGTCTGCTCCTGCATCGCATCGGGCATGTCGCTATATTCCACCACCAGAGCGGCGCCATCTTGCATACAAAAGTGACCAACTTTTTCGAGCGCATAGGCTTTCGGCACCATCTTACTGGAAAGTTCCGACTGCCCGAGCACGTGAAAACCAATGAAGGCCGGATCGATACATTGAATAATTGGATTATCTACTTGGAAATAACTCACGCAATCGACGCCCAGCTCCTCCATCTTCGCAACCGCACCACTACGCACCAATGCACGCAGTGAACCACCATGCCCATCTGGCGTCATCGCGATCTTGGATTTCTCAGCGAGCAGGATCTTGCCGTCATAATCAACCGCTGGGACTAGTCCCTGCACGATGAAATGAACCGAATCTGCGTTGATTCCAAAAAAATCGGACTCCTTAAAGGCCGCTACGGTGGCATCGTTATTGATTTCGCTGGTAAGAATGAACCAAGGAATCGTCACACCGAAACGCTCGCCTGAACGCGCAATCTTCTCCGCAAACACCTGAAACAGTGTTTTCTGTGACACCGGCGTCACCGGGTATGTGCCCTTTGGCCCGTCATAGCCGAGGCGCGTGCCCTGACCGCCAGCCACTGTAAAAGCCGCCACTCGGCCTGCGGCAATCGCAGCCGAACCCGCCTCAACCGCGGCATCCCACTGCCCTTGGTCACCTCCATTCGCAGGCAGCGCCGTGTAAGGCGCTGGCGTCAAACCATCTAGGTTGACCGAACTCGAATGCTCGCCGTTAATGTGCTCAGCGAGCAATGCATCGACTTCCGCGAGGTCAATCGTCGCTGCTTGCGCTAGTAATTGAACCTGTCCGCTAGCATCCAGTTCGTCAAAATAGCGAAAGACCTGCCCTTGGCCTGCCTGCTCGAATGCTTGTATAAGAGATTTAGTCGTTTCGGTATGAATCATAAGCGATGCCGAATTTGCTAAGGAGCTACAGTCAAAATGCAAACCTCGATATACTTATAGAGTAAAATCTAAGTTCAAGCCGATGAGGCCGACTCCACGGTGCCTATTTAAGGCTCATCCGAAAAACGAAACAGTAATTCATCGGGACGGGCATATCCCAAGCGCTCGCGCACCACCCGCTCCAAAAATTCGGGGTCTTCCAGTAATCGCGCCAAATACATCTCCTTTTGCACAAACTCTTTTCGGGCTTGAGTGAGCTTGGCCTCAATTCTGAGTTCTCGAACTCTGAAGTTCTTATACTCTCGATAAGTCTGAATCATGAGGCTGCTAAAAAATACGATCAATGCTAATAGCACTCCTAACATCATGAGTAGGATTACGCGTTCTTTTCGCTGTGAAGGATTCGGCATTAGACTCCACACAGAAGGTCATTTTCTTAATATTGGAAAGGGTAAACTCAGTTTCACATCGAAGATTCCAATATAGATGTGTCAGGACTATTTTGGATTTCTGAAAATGCCCTGTTACGCTACGCTTGGTATTCCCGCTGGGAATCGAACCCAGATCGACTATTTAGGAAACAGTTGTTCTATCCATTGAACTACGGGAACTTTTAGCTAAAGCAGAACGATTAAAAAAATCAACTCGTCACACTCAGAGAAAAGAACTGCCAGAAAGTCAGGCATCAAGTCCTACGGCGCGTACGGTAAACATTCTTTAATCGTACTTTATCATTGGTAAGTGAAGACGTCATCTCCGCCACCTCGTCTTGTATGTCTATTTTTGGTGCTCCCCCAAGAAAAAAGTTCTCAAATTTGAGGATCATACAATAGAGCCCAAATCCGCTAAATCCACGCTCGGCAAAACCTGAACCAAGTAATATAATTGACTGAGACAGTCGCTTAATTCCACCGGCCGTTAATTTAATTATACTTGAAATGCAATTTTATGCACATACACTAATGCCTCCCATTTAAAGCTCGATAGATCGCGGCTAAGTTAATGGGACAATCCTTGGTCGAAATTCAACTGACGCTTAATCTAACCAAAACCCAAAAGACATGACACCTACCTTAGCTTTCAGCTATTTAATCCGCTCGTTGATGACGAAAAGTTGCACGTATGTATGTATTTACACGAGCTTGGGAGCCTCATGGATCAGACATTCTTTGGGCCTAAAGCTGAGCCTCATTAGTATTCTTTTGGTTGGAGGTCTCTGCGCGAAAGCATCCCCCAACTTCATCCTCGTCCTGACTGATGATCAGGGCTGGACGAGCCTGTCCGCACCGATGGATCTAACGCGCCCTAGTAGTAAAAGTGATTATCACCAAACGCCTAACATGGATGCCCTACTTGAACGCGGAATGCGCTTTAGTAATGGTTATGCGGCAGCCCCAGTTTGCTCACCCACACGCTACAGTATACAATTTGGGAAATCACCCGCACGCCTAAATTATACAAGAGTATTAGGTCGAAATGGCGCTGACCATAATCAAGTAGGGATTCCACAAATTCTCAAAGCAGCCAATCCCGAGTATTTATGCGCTCATCTAGGCAAATGGCACATTAACGCGGACCCCAAACGCTACGGTTACGATGTACATGATGGCAAAACGACTAACCGCGAGGGAGGGTTCACAATGAAAAACCATAATCGTGAATGGGGGGGCTACGCCGAAGACGATCCTAAGCGAGTGTTCTCTCTTACCACTAGAGCCATCGACTTCATGCAAAAATCGCTCGAGGAGGAGCGGCCTTTTTTCATTCAGATCTCCCACTATGCGGTGCACTCGAATCTTGTTTATAACGACGAGGCTTTCGACGAGGTAGGTAATTGGCCGCGTGGCCAAGTTCACCAAAACCGAGCTTACGCGGCCATGGTTCACAATCTAGATCAATCGATTGGTCTGCTCTTAGAGGCTTATGATGCACTGGACCTCGCTGAAAACACCTACCTAATATTCACTTCAGACAACGGCGGCATGCCGACTCTGCCAATTCAACTCAACAAAGGCAAACCCTACCCGGCGGGGCTAAATTCTCCTCTGCTTCGAGGCAAATGGGATTTGACCGAAGGTGGCATACGCGTTCCATTTGCCGTCATGGGTCCTGGGGTTGAAGCTGGTTCACAGAGTAATGAACCTGTCATCAGTTATGATCTTCTGCCTACTCTCGCAGATATCGCCGGTGCGACCGATGCCCTCCCTGATGAGCTAGATGGCCGAAGCATTCGCCCCGTGCTCAAAAATCCTGACACCAAAATTCAACGCCCACCCGAAGGCTTAGTCTTTCACTTCCCACATTACAATGTTGTTGGCCTCAATGAACCGCATTCAGCAATCCGCATTGGCGACCACAAGCTACTGAAGTTCACCTCATCCAAGCGTGAATTGCTCTTTAACGTCGCCGATGATCCCAGCGAGAGTGAAGATCTTTACGAGGCAAACGCCGCTCTGGTTGGCAAACTCAATGCTGCGCTGGAAACTTATCTTGACGAAATCGATGCAGAAAAACCGGAAGATAGTAATAGCTGGAAAGATTGGAATGGTCGTTCCGGCGCAACTAAGACACTCTTTCTCTCACGATATCCGAAATGATGCGCCAATTGCCTTCACCACTCGCTGCATGCGGAGCTTACTTATTCTGCTCTGCCTGTCAGTAGATGTCTACGCAAACACAAGCGCGACGAAGCCGAATATTGTTCTAATCTTTGTAGATGACATGGGCTACGGCGATCCGGGATGCTGCGGCGGTTCGCTCGTGCCCAGTCCTAACATTGATTCATTAACTGAACCAGGCATTCGATTTACCCAAGGTTACAGCGTAAGCGCCGTTCGCCAAGGCGACTGGAAGCTGGTCTACGATGCAGATGATGGGGAACAACTCTTCCACTTGGGAAAAGACCCCACCAAAAGTCAGGATCGCTGGCAGCAAGAGCCAGAACTTGCCCGTCAACTGAAAGCTGCACTCGGCCAATTGCAGGCGGAAGTCCCACCGCCGATTACCCCGAGGAAATCTCGCTAGTTCCAGAAAGCAGTGCCCTCCTTAATACTGCCCAGGGTGGCGATAATCTCCCCAGCGGTGCTTGATCGTCCGCTTGAGTGGTATTTGCATACCGCCCGAGTTTTCCAGCCAGTCATAAATCTCACCGGCGAGTTCGCGGATAAGGTCCTGGTGCTCGGGGTGCTCGATTAAATTATACATTTCGTTGGGGTCGCTCTGGAGATCGTAGAGTTCATTGCGTTCCCAGAGCCCATGATAGCGGATTAACTTGTAACGATCTGTGCGAACACCGAAAACGGATGGGGTCATCGGGAAGTCATACTCCCAATAATATTCGTAAAAGACTTTATCCCGCCAGGGCACTTCTTTTCCTACGAGTAATGGTAGAAAGGAATCCCCGTGCATCTCAGGATTTTTTTCAAGTCCTGCCATCGCCATAACTGTGGGCGCAATATCAATGTTTTGCACAAGGCTGTGTAAAGTTTCACCACCTTCAAATAAATCAGGACAGCGCACTAAGAGCGGCACCTTCGCGGATTCCTCATAAAAATGCCGCTTGTCGATCAAGCCGTGCTCTCCCCAGCTGAAACCGTTGTCGCCCATATAGATCACTACGGTTTCATCCGCAAGACCGCGCGCTTCTAGATACGCCATCACAGTGCCAATACTTTCATCGACTCCCATGAGGGTTTCGCAATAATCGATGACCAAGTCACCCACTGCTCCGTTGCCATGATACATGTAATCCACACCGTGCCAGCTGTGGCGCTGCTCCTTGACCCACTCCGGCCAGAGTAAATCTTTATAGCTACCATCTTGGGTTTGTGAGTAGGTCGCCGGTAATTCGTAGTCTACTCCCGCATACATCCCCGCATGACGGGCTGCCTGCTTGAATTCTGAGTGTACCGCCTTGTGCGATAGATACACGAAAAAGGGCTGATCCGATTCTATTTGCTCCATCCATTCCACCGCATGCTCCGTTAGTAGATCAGATGTATACACGGTATCCTCATAACTGGTATGCTCCCCATTGATGTTGAGTGTCACCCCAGTGTAGACGCCCTGTCCTTTAAAAGATTCCCAATGATGGAAGCCAGGCTGCGGGTCGTCTGACTCGTCACCCATGTGCCATTTACCAAAAAACGCAGTCTGATAGCCCGCTTGCTGCAGGTATTCTGGGAAATAAGTCAGGTTGCCCGGATTTGGAGCCTGATTGTCTACAATGGTATGCGTATGGGCGTAGAGACCCGTTAAGATCGAGGCGCGACTCGGGGAACAGAGGGAGGTGGTCACGTAGGCTTGGTCGAAATACACTCCCCGCTCTGCCATATTATCCATGTGTGGCGTCTTCAGCCAAGGCAGTTTGCCGGTAAATCCCATGAAATCGAAACGGTGATCATCGCTTAAGATAAAAACGACATTACGCTTCATTGCTTGAGTGGTGCCAGCGTAGCTGGGCAACATGGTTACCAGTAATAGGAGGGAAATAAACTGAGTCTTCATTGGGTGGTTAGTTTCTAAAATATGCTCTCAAGCAATAAAAATACTTAGCCCCTACGAATGCTAGACAGAAAGACGTTTCAATCAAAAAGTGCACACAATTGCAATTATTCTTCAATATCTCTGAACATTCTGAATGTAATATTTAAGCGATCATAAAATCCATAATTCACTAATAAAGAGTTAATTATGGAATTTAAGCTAGGGAGTATTAAGAATCTGAATTATTTAGTGCATTAATGTGCAAAAAAGCTTGCAGCGGGTGGAAAATACTATCTATATATAACTATTAACTTATTTTAGCTGATGATACCTAGTATTTTTAGTTCACAATTACCCAACCCTAACAGAAACCTACACAACATGAAATCCAATCTACTTAAACTATCCCTTGCTGCTGCAGCATTAGCATTTTCAATCTCGCCATCTAGTGCGCAAGTAATCGACGGCAGCACAGCCTACATGGGGTTCGCGCAATTTTTAGTATCCGAGTCCGGAAATAATAACAGTAATGTTGGTGAAGTAACCCCTGATGTAGATGGTGGTGGTTTTCTTTCTGGCGCCGTTGGTGCTACCGCCTCTGGTAATGGTTATGGTGGTTTTGGTAAGTTCGCTAACAACATTACTGGTTTTAATGATGGCACATTTGGTAGTTCGACGGACGTCGATGTCACTGGCATTGGTGGCAGCAGCGCGATGAAGTTCAAAACAGCAGATAACCGATATCGCGCTGATTTCTTGATCAAAAACTTGAGCCTAACAGCTGACTTCATTTTAGACAGTATTCACTTCGATAGCAGAGTTCCTGATGCAACCGCTAACAACGCATTCACCATTCAGTATCTTGCTAACAATGGTAGCGGTACTGCCCTTAGCCAATTACAAAACATAGGGACAAATGCTTTGGTCTCAAATCTAGCTTACATTGCTGGATCATCTGCTACAGAAGGTGTAAGTTCAGCAGTTGGTATAGTTGCACATGATGTTCCCATTGCCGCTCAACTTGCTGGGAATGGTGCAGGTGTAAAACTTGCTGCTGGTGATCAGGCATCCTTCCGGATTTCATGGATAGGTTCTTCTAACCCTAACAAGCAGAATCAATTGGACAATCTCGCCATCTCAGGAGTATTCGCAACAGTCCCAGAGCCTAGCTCCTATGCTTTACTTGCTGGCCTATTCGCCTGCACTTTCATGATGATTCGCCGTCGTGCAGTAAGCTAGACTAAGCACCATTTTTCGAAAAGCCTCCCAAGGGAGGCTTTTTTTGTGCCTGATGACAAGGGACCGCTAATTTCCAAAGGGCTATGCCCTGCCCTGCTTAGTGCATCACTCTCGGGCTAGATCCTTGCGGACCTAGCTTGAAGGATGAGACTACACTTCGGCTGTAATTCGAGCATCGCTGTCGCCCGCTAAGACCTTACCGTTCAAATAAACATGCTGGGTAGCGCTGAAACGGTTGTCTAACAAATCATGCAGCCGTCTGGCGGCTTGATAACCAACCTCACGATAAGGTATTTGAATCGTAGTCAAATCGAATTGGCCAGCTGCATTCGGGATGCCATCAAAACCTGTAATGGAATAATCTTTACCAACAACCAAGCCATACTGAGTAAATACAGATATAAAGTCATAGGCAATATGATCCGCTGGACAGATCCATGCAGTCACTCCATCCCTAGTCTGCTGCATCGCCTTTCGGTAGCTTTCATCCAAGGAGTAAGTATCTTTTTTATACAGGTTTAAAACATCTTCTGGGCGAAATTGAAGTCCAGCACGGGTTAATTTTTCAACAAAAGCACTGAAGCGACGATAGACCCAGAGGGGCTCGACTGAGTAACGCCTTGAGAAAAAGCCAATACGGCGATGTCCCTCATCGATCAGTCTTTGCATTAGATGAGATACCCCGCGGTGATGGTCCACATCAATACAGTCCAGATCTTGGGCACCGAATTGTTCGACCAGAGACACGCAAGGGAATTGGCGCATGAGCCCATTAATGACCTTAGCTGGGAATGGATAAACAAGAAGGACCCCGTCCCAAAGTGGTTTCTTATCTTTGAGAAGCTTTTTGTAAGTGCCCTCATCAAGATTATCTTCCTTGGGATCAATGATGTGAATATCAAGCTGTAGCTTGTTCAGCTGCGCATATTCAGAAATCCCCGGTAATAGCTGATAGCCAGGGCTCTCATACTCAGTGCTATTATATTCGTCCAAATCACTACAAATCAGCACTGCTAAGGTTCGCTGATTTGAGCTGCTCCCCTTTTTACCACTCTTTCTCGGCTCCAGATAATTATAACCTAACCTAGATGCCAGCGCGAAGACTGCCGCACGAGTATCTGGGTTGATCCCAGCATGGTTAGTAAAGCATCGAGAAACAGTGGTTCGGGAGATACCAAGCTTATCTGCGAGTAATTGTTGGTTCACCTCCATGGAATACTACGTGTTTGTAAAAATAGATTTATTGTCGAGCTAATCATTAGTTAATATCTAAGAAAGGCTTTATACCAGCATTGCAATCAATTTAATTGTAAGTGAAGTTGAACAATAATTTGTGCATTTCAAGAAGCAGCTAGCAACTGCTACGCCCGAATTAGGATTCGTAACTAAATGATTGGTGAAAATCGTAAATTTCACAGCGCGCAATGTATTAAGTTCGATCTTGATGCGACGTTAATTGACACTCATCTGAGACCTCCAAATTCGATTACGCTCATTCTGGTTACATTTGAAACTCGCATCATTATGCACACTGCGCGACTAGACGCACAATCAAAACCCGTCGTACACATCTCAGGTAAGCACAGTAAATCGGCTCCTAAGGCGTCCGCCTGTGCACACAGATCAGAGATTCTTACTAAATTAACAGTAGCGTCGCCGCGTGTGACTGCAAACTGTGCAATAGCAATTTTCATCTATTGGCGTGAATAAATCAGAATTTTAATATTCTGTCAGATAGAATTTGAAAAATGGATCCATGCTTCACTCGTCGAGTCACGTAGGAAAAATAGCTTCGACTACATTCTAGTAAACTGAGCACTGAACGTTCGACGTGCCTGCATCTTCCTCTCTGTAATTCACAAGCGAGTAAACAAACAAGTCTTCCACCCTCTTTCGCGCCCAAAGGGTCTTGCGGAGGAAATTGAGGCTAGATTTAATCGAAGGGTCGTGAGTAAAGCAGCGAACATCAATCCGCTCGGCCAACCCCTCTCAGCCATAGAAATCTTGCAAGCTAAGCAAGATCTTCTCAAGCACCATCCCGTGGAGCGGGTGGTTGATTTTTCCTTCAGCCATATTGCTAGGATTACTCAGAGCCTTAGAAGCTCACACATCATCGCAAGTAACTTCCCCCAGCCCTTTATGGGACATTTCCTCAATCCACTATCACTTTTGTTCTGTAAAACTTCTGATTAGCCACAGAGTCTGCGTAAGGACTGGTATTTCCCAAAGTAGTCCATGTGTTCAAGTCAGTAGACGACTGTAGGAATACATAATCATTATTTTCCCAAAATAAATTAACGAAGTTATTCGTCCTATTTAGCAATGGAACACTCGGATAATGTGTCGTCATTTCGACGATACTTCCATTTTTTAATTTACCTCTCAAATCGCTTGATACCGTCTCTGCATTCCAGATTGGAGAACCTAGAGAGGTTCCGATACCCTCTAAAAATAAACCCCAGTCGTCATCATTATATCCGCCTCTGCCAGATTTATCCTTCCAGCCCGCAGAACTTAAATTGAAATAAAACATAAACCCATACCGGCTTTGCCCATTATATATCAGGTTGGAAATTTTGTAATAATATTCGCACAAGTTAGAGGCATCTAGTCTTTCATCGAAAACTTCATTGGTATTACGCGGATGCGATTGCCAACCAGTCTCACCAATGACGATTAATTTTTCATCACCGACTGCAGAATATGTTTTTTGGGAAATTTGATTTATTTGATTTCCTACAGAGTGGTTGCTCCCAAATCCAAAGTATCCTCCGTATTCATTTACGTTTATGTAGTCTAGGTCAGAAAAAACATCGCTGAATGCTTGGTTGTTAAGCGTACCCGATAAAAAATTAGCGGTATATAAATAATCAGGATAAGTATTCTTCGCGTAGGTGATCAATGCGCCCAAAGTCTGCGCTGTGACGACTCCTTCGGTTTCGTTGAGAAGACTGACCCCTAGAATTAAATTCTTATAAGGTTCCAATGCTTGGAGCGCCGCATCTATTTTATCAATACAAACATCCAGGTCAGAAGTCTCTAGCCAGATACCTTGTTGAACTTTAATTTTACGATTATTATTAGCTATGTTATTATAAATCATAGCTGAATAGCTATTGAAGCCCCAAGTTCTAATCAGGTTGTAACCTAATTCCTCTACTTCATTTAGGGCATCATCTAATCGATCACCGGAATTAATATACTGGTTAAATGATGCGCCATTCTGGCTACTGAAACCAATACCGTAGACTCTTTCAGGCACTGAGCTAAACACTGCTGATGCATTTTCTTTTAAAGTACTGAAGTTATTCTTACCCCAAGAATTAGCCTGTACTTGTGCGCTAATACCTAAGAAGCAAAGAGTTAACATCCATCGCACTGAATTCATAATAATCAATCTGGCATTTTTCGCTACAAGGTCTCGTTACCCATGGTTCCGATCTCCCAGTCATCTGTAAGGAAGGGGAATTCCTAGCATTAATCTTCGCCGTAACGAATTCTATAAAACCGCTTCTTCGCGACATCGCCCTGGTCCTTCTTCTCGATAGTGAGGACTGGCTTTTCCTGATTCGTATTGTCATCATGCGCGGCTTTTATTGTGTATCGAACATTTTCGCCGCCAATGTCGTTAATACTACCAATCTCTGGGCTCACTCTCAAATGCAGATATTTTCCACCGCTGTAAGTCGGATTAGAATTATAAAATTGCCATAAATAATCACTTAATTGGCTCACTGGACTGCTCGTAACCCGCACCGACTGCGTCTCCGAAGCTGTGCCTGCAATGAGGTCATTTAAAAATGCATCCTGTAATTTAACTAGATTAGTGTTGGCCGTAGTATTCTCATGGTAATCGACTAATCCATCTTCATCGGGATCGGTGCCATTAGAATCATAAATCCCTAAAGACCATAAATCTGCATCAAAATCGGTACTTTGATTGAATCGTTCTACCGTAACTGCAAAAGTAGCGCTGTGAATTTGCTCGTCGCTTCCAATATTCGGCAATTCAAAGATGAGGATCGCATTGCGACCACCACTAGGAGCTGAGGTAGTCGATCCTACTGCCAGTGTAGTAGACGATGCATTTATAATACCTGGGGGCGATCCAGATCGGAGCACATGGTCCGCGCTATTACCGATTACAGTTTGAGAGGTCAGCGTCACCGCTGCATCGGATCCTGCACTATTAGTTGTACTGATAGTCACTGCTTCATTGTCTCCTTCAAAGGATCCCTCCTCATTCCAGCTCTGTAAATCAGCACTAGATTCTAATTTAAATGAAGAGCCTTCGCCAGCAGCAAGCGTGAGTGAACCGCCACTATCAGTCATATTATTTTGTAAGATTTTCAAGAAATCCGTATTGTAGCTTTCCTTAATAAGCAGGTCTTCCATCGTGGCTCGGTTCTGCTGATCTATCAGTGCACTAGAATTGATGATATTAGTTATTTCATAAGGATCGGCGGATATGCTCGTATCAAAGAGTTCATTCCAAGAAGCGTTTTCTTGGTAGCGCACAATCTTAAGTCCATCTTCGTGAATTAAAGAAATGTAAGGGCGCACACTTGCCGTTGGAAATTCGGCGTCATGGTTATACTCGATAAATAGTTGATCTCGCCAGTCATTAGGCACTTCACCTCGAATAAATGGTTCAAGGCTGGCTCCTTGCATAGAAGCAGGCACTTCAAGCCCGGCTAAATCTAAAATAGTCGGTGCGATATCTAAGTTGGATACAATTTCATTAACAATTAAGCCATTTGCAGTCTGCACACTCGGATGGCGAATCATGAATGGTAATCGTATACTCTCCTCGTAAGCAGCGCGCTTATCGCTTAAGCCATGTTCACCCCTAAAGAATCCGTTATCGCTAATAAATATAATAGCGGTCTCATCATCTATCCCCGCAGCTTGCACCGCATCTAGAATATTACCTACGCAGCCATCAATCCCCGCAATAGTCTCGCAGTAATTCACATTATTAACGTTACCACTATTCCCTCCATTTGCACCCGGAGCAAACGGAGGGGGTACATCTAGATTCGGAACATTTGCTGATGGCTGACCAGAGAAAATGCCATCGACCCTAGCTGGCGGATACCAATTAGATACCCCATTTTGACTACCTTGATGGGGGGTTTTAAATCCCAAGAAAAGCATAAATGGATTTTCGGCAGATGCCTGGTCCTGGATGAATTCGACCGCATAATTAGTGGAAGCATCATCAATCCATTCCTCCGTGCTGCTGTTGCTGCCCCAAGTGGATACTCCGCCTGAAGTAATACCTATTCGATATGGATACGTAACATTCGTCGCTCGAGCCTCAAAGATTCCGCTTCCTGCTATAGTAGTCGCTACACCTGGATTACTCAATAGCTGCACTCCGTTATAACGTAACGAATCAAATTCTACTTCACCACTTGAAAACCTAAAAAATACACCACGATTGTAATTAACTGCAGTAGTTATTTCAAAAGTATTTACGCCTATGGATAACTCACGCGCAGGGCTTTGGGAATATGGATTTCCTTCTGTTGTTCGATAAATACTTTGATCAGCCCCGCCGGAGGGAAGATCTGTTATATTAATAACGATTGATTGTGCTGACCGTTGGTCGAAAGTGATTGCATCAACTGGGTTCCCATTTCCATCGTTAAATACAGTTCCGAAATATTTGCCTTGGCCATAAAAAGTTCGAACGTGATCAAAGCCCGGACGCTCTACTTGCGTGCCCATATGCCATTTACCGAAATAACCCGTCGTATAACCAGCGGCTTGTAGCAAATTTGCATAGGTAACCACATCGCCAGGAAAGTCGGTCTGATTATTGGTAATACCGTGCTTATGAGGATACTGACCAGTGAGCATGGTAGCACGCGCAGGTGAGCACAAAGAGTAGACGCCATAGCCATTGTCAAAATGAACCCCCTCTTCCGAAAGCCTATCTAAATTGGGTGTATTGTTCTCCATCCAAGGAAAACGAGCCGTGCGTCCAAGTGATGGCATACGCTCTTGCATAAATCCAGTCGCATCCCAGCGCTGGTCGTCAGCCACAATGAGTATGATGTTAGTGCTCGCGCTCGCTTCCAATAAAGCAAATGCGATCACAAACACCAGGCATGTGAAACGGGATACGGCAGAATCTAATAAACGCACACATCATTATTTAAAAAAATAGCTATCTTGTCCATGAAATTGTGCATACATGTGCAACAATAGGCCCTAATTGCACTGCTCACTACTTCACTCTAGCGGTGAAGATGAAATTTCCCAATGGGTCTTAATTTAATCTGTAAATAATTGATAGAAAACATCTTACAATCGAAAAAAATCGATACAACTTACTGACAAGCTAGTTGCTCAGGTAGAAGCCTCAAAACCAGCCGCTCATTTAAAATAACTTTTATGTTGCAATTTTATGCACGAAAAGCGTAATTAAAGCATTACTTTAACCCTAAAATCCAATATGAAAAAAATAACCCTACTTTCTGCGCTCACAGCGCTATTAATACTACCCTCAATCGTTTCTGCGGCGACGACTGCTGACTTTAATCCTGGACCCGGTGAAACTGCCAGCGCAGGAACCTGGACGAGGGTGCTCACCGTGACTACAAGTGCTGCTGGTAACGCCGAGAGTAAAGGTGCGCAAACCGTAGATATAAATGTGACTTCTGGAGCTTTTGTTTCTATGCAATATCGCACGGTGAAGATGAATAAAAACCAAATTTCTTATCAATACGGCGCCGCTACCCAATTAGTATTCGGTCAAAACACCATAATTGTGGGTGCTGTCACCAATGCTGAGTTTTTAGCCGATACTACCCTAGGCCGAAGTGTAAAGGTACAATTCCGCACTGATGACATTGGGTTTGATTCATTGACTATTAACGGGGTCAATGCGAATCCTGATGAGGTTGATGGCTCACCATTTCTTGGCCAGTCACTTTCTGCGTCTGACAACTTTGTTGCGGGCCCAGACACAACTTGGCAGGCAGTCCTACCGTTGACCACTGTCGCTGATGGTGTCGCTAGCCAAGGCGTGCAAACCGCAGTGATTGATGTAACTTACATCCCTCAGGGTGGTGCCAATTACCGAGTATATAAAACAAACGAACTCGGCGGTGATTATTGGTCCCCCCCCACAGCCTTAGTTCTTGGGGAAAACTCCGTTTCTGTGACAGCTGTTGCTTTTGACCGTGCGGTAAATCTGCAGTTCAGCAATGACGCTGTTGAATTCGATGCTTTAGAAGTTAACGGGGAAGACATGCTTGCGGGTCCGCTTTCACCAGCTGAAGGCACGCAAGGGACCGGGGAGCCAATCTCTCAATATTCAGACATCTTTGCTGCGGGCAGCAACGCAGATTACCCAGAAGTCGCCACCCTCGCGCTGACAGGTGAAGGTGCCGCCACTCTAGGCGAGCAAACCTTAGTGATGAATATTACTTACATCCCTGTAGGTGGTGCTAGTTATCGAGTCTATAAGACATTAGGAACCGCCCAGGAGAACGGGAACCCTGCCAATGACACCAGCAATGGCCAGGCCTTAACTCTTGGGGCAAACACCATTACTGTTCCTGCTGTTACATTCGACGGTGATATCCAAAGCCGTACGGTTAAGGCACAGTTCAGCGGTGATGACATTGAGTTTGATGCCTTAAGCATTAACGGAGAGAATCAGCTTACGACTACGCCTGCTGAAGGCACACAAGATGTTGGGGATTCAATCTCTGACTTTTCAAACATCATTTCTACGAATTTTGACGGAAGTTGGTTTGTCGCTGCTATGACTACTCCCGATGATGGTGCCGCTAGTCAGGCCGAGCAAACCGCAGTAATCAATGTAACTTACATCCCAGAGGGTGGCGCTACTTGGCGCTCAAACAGTACCGTAGCTAGCGGCGTTTATAATGCGGCCAATGAAGGGCCCTTAGCTCTTGGGCCAAATACCATCACTGTTGCGGCTGTTGCTTTTGACCGCACGGTAAAAATTCAGTTCAGCAGTGATGCCATTGAGTTTGATGCCTTAACTTTTAACGGTGTGAACCCGCTTGTGACTACGCCTGGGACTGGCACACAAGGGATTGGCCAGTCAATCTCTGAATCTACAGACATTTTTGTTGCGACAGGCAACTCTGCTCAAGCCCAAGGATGGATGTCCGTCACCACTATGACCACTACAGGTGGCGAAGCACCTAGTCAAGGCGCGCAAACCTTAGAGATGAATGTAACTTACATCCCTGGAAGTGGTGCTCAGATGAGAAGCTATAATACGAATGAAATAAGTGGTGGTACTTTCTCAGGTGCCCAGACATTAACTCTTGGGGTAAACACCATTACTGTTCCTGCTACTGTTGGCTGGGCCAATCCTTTGAAAGGCCGTGCGACAAAGATACAGTTCAGTAGTGTTGACGTTGAGTTTGATGCCTTAACTTTTAACGGTGTGGACCAGCTTTCTACGCCTGCTGAAGGCACACCAGGGACTGGGGATCCAATCTCTGACTCTTCAAACGTCATTCCTGCGAATTATGACGGAAGTTGGTATGTCGCTACTATGACTACTCCCGATGATGGTGCCGCTAGTCAAGGCGAGCAAACCGCAGTGATTAATGTAACTTACATCCCAGAGGGCGGTGCTACTTGGCGCTCAAACAGTACCAATGATCTTGGTAATTATATTTCGAGCGCTGATCAGACCTTAGTTATTGGGCCAAATACCATCACTGTAAGTGCTGTTGATTTTGACCGTACGGTGAAGATACAGTTCAGCAGTGATGCCATTGAGTTTGATGCGTTAACTTTTAATAGTGTAAACCCGCTTGCGGTTGGTGATAGCGGCGACACGGTTACCATTGCTAACAGTAACCTATTCAACGCTGGGCCTGACGCAACTTGGGTTGCCGTCCTAACAACCTCGGTTAGCCAAGATGGGGCATCAAGCCGAAGCCAACAGGCAGTGGTATTGAATGTCACTTCCCTCCCTGTAGGTGGTGCCAATTACCGCGTAGTGGAAACAGTAGCTGATGGCACTTGGTATGTAGGCGATAGTCAGCCCTTAGGCACCGGAGCAAATACAATTACTGTGAACTCTGTCGCATTCGATCGTACTGTAAAGGTACAGTTCAGCAGTGATGCCGTTGAGTATAACGCCCTCAGTATCGGCGGCGTGGCTCGAACAATTGGTGCGGATGTATCTGAAGTTCCGAGCGTAAGTATCAGTGGCACGACGTTATCGTGGACAGAGACAGATGGCACGACACTGCAGTTCAGTGATAATTTAGAGTCTTGGACAAGTCTACCATCAGCAACTAGCCCCTACTCCCCTTCAACGACCCCTGATCGATTCTACAGAACGATCAGCGAAGAGGAAGAGTAGACTCAGTCCTCAGATATTAAACTTCAAAAAGCCCTTCTCGAGAAACAATTCTCGGGAGGGGCTTTTTTCTTTCAAAAAATATGAATACCTGCAAGTGCACGTGCGCATACATCCAAGAATCTGGCAACGATTCGCTGTGAGTTATACTGCTCCCAAGTAGCTGCCTGCATCAGCGCGTGCGACTCGACCCGTAAGCACCTACTCCGGGCGGACTGATTGCTGACGCCCGTGTGGCGTCCGTCCTTGTGGCGTCCGTCCTTGGCTTTACGCTCAAAGAATTTCCGAGTCATTAAGATCGAACTGGCGATAACGGGTGTGGTCAGATCCCAGCGGTCTTTCAAGGTGGCGATATTAAGGAGACCGCAAGTGACTTGGAAGCCCATCTTAGCGAACTCCCCTGCTTCAGCGGATTGTCCGCTTTGCCAGAGCTTGCAGTCTTCAATCGGTTTGAGTGTGAGCTAGTTGGCGGCGGTGCCTGCAATGTCGAGGATTGCGTTTAAGATAGTCTTGGCAGTGTAGAAGTCGGCGACTTCACGCTGGCACCATTCGCGGGAGATTTATTCAGCGACGATCACGAAGCTCACAGAGAAGAGCTCGATCATCTGGCCTTGAACTTCGCGGTTGACGTGTCCGCGGTCGAAGAAGCGTGTGGCACCCGTTGGCGGCGGCGTTAGCTTTGGCCAAAACATATCTGATAGTTTTAACAGCCGAGACCTCTGACCTACTGAGTCCACTAACAATTGATTCTAAATCGCTGAAGGACAATACTTTAACTACAGAGATACGCGGCAACGAATAAGCTAATCAGCGTTATTGAGCCCTTACTATTTACGCAGAAAGTACGCTTGGTATGAACCAACAAAATAAGGGTGATCTCAGCCTTGCCAATTATTTTTGTTTACGTGCACTAACTAAAGAGTTAAGCCGTTAGCTGCAAATTTGCAACTAACGGCTATCCCCTTGCATTGGTGTATGTGACTATTTCACCAAAGTATCAAATTATTTTCAAACAGTACCCGCCTGTAGTCAGTTTAATGCGTTCCGTAAAGCTGCTGGTGGGTGATGCCACCGCCAGGAATTTTTTCAGGAGCCACATAATCGATTTCATCGAGCTGTGCATCGAGTTTTGCGCTCATTTCAGCAAGCTTTCCGGCGTATTCTGGGTTTGCAATAAGGTTGTAGAGTTCGTTCGGATCGGCCGAGATGTGGTAGAGCTCACTCTCGAAATCACCATCAGGATAACGCACGATTTTCCACTCTTCGGTACGGTATGCATGTAGCGTAGGAGTGCCCGGGAAGCCTCCACGTGGACGATAATCAGACTCCTTGTAGTATTCATACAGGAAGCCGTCACGACCTTCGCCGTCTGGCTCAAGTAGCGGAGCCCAGTTCTCGCCCTGCATGTGCTCGGGAATCGAGACACCCGCAATATCCAATAAGCTCGGTGCCAGGTCTATATTGAGAACCAGCTCATCGACCTTCTGCGAACTCAGGATGGAGGGGCTCCACATGACCAATGGGATACGGATGGAGGGATCATACGCCTTACGTTTATCATGCAAACCTCCATGCTCACTCATAAAGAACCCGTTGTCGCCGGCGAAGATGATGATGGTGCTGTCTAGGCAGTCATTATCTTCGAGGGCTTTTATAATCATGCCAATTCCATCATCAACCGCAGAAATCGTGCGCAATTTGTCTGGTATGCGCGAGTGAATCGCTGCCAATCCGCCCGATTGCTTTCTGCGTTTCAATGCGCTCTCCTTGACGTAAGCAGGCTTCGTGCTCAAATCGTCATCGAGATGATCCTGCGTGGGAATCTTAATGTCGCGGTAGAGTTTACGATGGCGCTCTGCAGGAGTAAATGGTTGGTGCAACGCTTTGTGGCTAAGGTAGAGCATGAATGGCTGATCACCTCGCTCCTGATTAATGAATTCCACGGCCATATCATTCAGCTCATCCGTCAAATATTTACCTTTGGGAACTTTACGTGTTTCATTATCATGCAATAAAAAGGAATCACCGAAATATTTGCCCTGCCCCCAGAAGCAAGCCCAGTAATCAAAGCCTGGGCGCGGGCGATTGTGCATCGCTTGGTGCCACTTGCCCATAAAGCCTGTGTTGTACCCGGCCTCCTGTAAAAGTACTGGAAACGTAGGCAGGCTTTTGTCGTAGTCGACATGCTCATTCACCAACACACCATGGCGACTTGCGTAGGTACCCGTCAAAAACGAGGCTCGAGAGGGGCCACATAATGATGTGGTGACAAAAGCATTTTCAAAAGTGACGCCCTCATTGACGAGGCGATCCAAATTCGGAGTAATCAGCCAAGGGAAGTTTCCAATGGCTGCAATTTCGTCGTAGCGTTGGTCATCGGTGAGCACAAAAATAATGTTAGGGCGCTTTGCTGGAACTGAATCTTGACCTTGAAGCGCGGTGGTCGTATTTAGGAACCCTAGCAAGTAGCAGAACCCACTGATTGTTAGTAAAAATATAGATTTTTTATTAGACATAGGAAAAGTATGTGTGCATAAAATTGCATAATACAAGTTTAAATAATAAATTAAATGCAAATTAAAGACAGTACCACCGCAACGCACAATAGTATTAAACAAGCAGCATGCCTCAAAATCGACGACTTTGATCAAATGCCGCCGTTTTTTATTTCCCTTGTGAGTCGAGACAATTTGTGGGCTTTTATCTCCAGCCGCGGCTCGCTCAGCGCTGGACGTGAAAGTTCAGAAAAGGCAATCTTTCCATATGTTACAGTCGATAAAATTCACGATAGTTACGGCGTGACAGGCCCGCGCACCATGATCCGCTTGGCAAACAATGAACTATGGGAACCGTTTACCCCACACACCGAAAGAGCGCATAATTTAGCACGTACTTTATCGAAAAGTACACTGGGCAACTCCATCTGCTTCCGAGAGCAACGAGCGCAAGATGGTTTATCTTTTAGTTATCGCTGGCAACCGGCAGGACGCTTCGGCTTGGCCCGCACAGCATGTTTGAAAAACCACGGCAGCCATGCAGTGCAACTGAATATTTTAGACGGCATCGCGAACATTCTGCCTCCCGGCCTAGATTCACGCTTACAAGCGACTAGCAGCGTATTAACTGATGCATATAAGCAAAGTGAGTTGCAGCCCAATTCACGCATGGCAATGTATTCGACTGCATCGGGGATTACGGATCGCCCCGAGCCGATGGAAAATCTTCGCGCGAACTGCGTCTGGTCTGCTGGCCTTTCGGAAGCCGAGGTGACCTTGGCCATAGATGCACCTGATGCGATGATTCAGGGCAAAACCGCGCACCAACGCGACCTCAGCTGTGGACAAAGGGGCGCTTACTGGTTGAACGGTGAAATTACATTGCAACCAGGACAGTCCAAGGAATGGCTGATTGTACTCGATTGCGATCTGGATGCAGCCGAGCTCGCCATGCGTATTGATCAATTGGATACAGAAGACGGCGCTGCACTCGTAAAGCAAGCGATCGATAACAATGATGCAGAGCTTGCAGAGCTGCTTGCCAGTGCGGATGCGTTCCAATGCGGAAACGACCCGATGTCGGAGATTCACCACACTGCCAATGTTCTCTTCAACTCAATGCGCGGAGGCATTTTCATAAAGGGTTACTCGATTCAAGGAGAACATCTGCAGGCACATATTAAGGATGCAAATCAAACACTGTACGAATCGCACAAAGCTGCTCTATCTGACTTGAACGGGTGGTTGGACTACGGAGAATGTCGCAGCCGCATTGAGGAGCTTAAGGATTTGGATTTGCTGCGACTCTTCCTCGAGTACCTACCGTTGACTTTTAGTCGGCGCCATGGCGACCCCAGTCGCCCATGGAACAAATTTGTAATAAAAACTCATGATTCAGATGGTAATCCGAGTATGGCTTACCAAGGCAATTGGCGGGATATCTTTCAAAATTGGGAAGCCTTGTGCCTTAGTTACCCACTCTTCCTCGAGCACGTGATCGCTAAGTTCCTAAATACGTCAACTATGGACGGCTACAATCCATACCGGATATTCGACCGTGGGTTTGACTGGGAAGAAATCGACGCTGAGGATCCTTTTTCTGGCATTGGCTATTGGGGAGATCATCAAATTGTCTATCTGCTACGCCTGATCAAAACACTGCGCGCATTCGAGCCGAAAGTATTGGACAAATGGCTAGATGAACGCGCTTTTGTTTTTGCCAACGTCCCCTATCGGATCAAGTCAATGGAAGCTATTTTTGACAACCCGCAATCAACGATCACTTTTGATGCGGACTTAAGCGCACAACTTAGGCTGCAGGCAGAAGAAGAAGGCAGTGACGGTGCTCTACTGAAAACTGCAAATGCATCGATACACAAAGCCAACTTAACGGAAAAAATATTGATTCCCGCGCTCGTGAAGTTGAGTAATTTTGTGCCTGGAGGCGGCATCTGGATGAACACCGAACGTCCAGAATGGAATGACGCCAACAATGCGCTCGTTGGCTACGGCTTGTCGATGGTGACAACCGGCCATTTATTGCGATACTTAGAATTTTGCCGCGAATGGTGGAGCGAACTTGACCAAGATAAACAAGTATTTCTAAGCGCCCCAGTGGCTGAGTTCGTCGGTTCTTTGCTACCTATTTTTACAAACCGTGAGACCGACCCGTCGATCTGCACAAGGGATGACACCTTGCGAGCGCAAGTAGTCTGTGAGTTAGGCCTTTCCGGGCAACGCTACCGAGATCGAGTCTATGCGGCCGATTTCGAAACGAGCAAGAACCTTCCCTTAAAGACGGTGCTAGACTTATTGGAAGCAGCTGAACGCTGGTTGCGAGCGACCCTAGATGCCGCGAAACGTCCCGACTCTCTGATGGACAGTTATAACCTACTTGATTACTCCGAGGATCGCAGTTCCATGTCGGTATCTCGTCTGTATGAAATGCTCGAAGGCCAAGTATCTGGGCTCTCTGCGGGCCACTTAAGCAGCTCCGAGGCAGTGAAGTTAGTCGATACGATGTTTGAAAGCCCGCTGTATGTTAAAGATCGCAACAGCTTTCTATTATACCCAGACCGTAAATTGCCGGCATTTATGAATAAGGGACTGATTGATGAGTCTGCGGTACAGTCCTCTAAACTGCTCCAACACATGCTGGACATTAAGGATAGTCGACTGGTAACAAATGACTCCCAAGGGAAGGTGCGCTTTGCCTCTTCGTTAGAGAACAAGGATGCACTCGACCTACTACTAAAAGCGCTCTCAACTGAAGAAACACTTGCAGAGTTAGTGGAACAAGAATTCAGCCTAACGCACCAAATCTACGAGAACGTATTCAACCACCGCGCGTTTACTGGGCGCAGTGGCGGCATGTTCTCCTTCGAGGGCTTGGGTTGCATCTATTGGCACCAAGTGTCAAAGCTGCTGCTGGCAGTGCAAGAATGCTTCTTTAACGAGGCAGAAAAGGCTTCACCAGACAAAGAGCTACTCAATGCACTGGGTGTACGGTACTACAAAGTCCGCAAAGGCTTGGGCTTTAACAAGACGGCTCAGCAATATGGCGCATTTCCATCCGACCCCTACTCGCATACCCCCGCGCACAGCGGTGCCCAGCAACCTGGTATGACCGGGCAGGTAAAAGAAGAAGTAATCACTCGGTTTGGTGAGTTGGGCATTCGCATCCGTGCGGGCGCACTGCACTTTGATCCGCGCCTGTTGCTAGCCTCTGAATTCATCCGCGATGCGCGTACCTTTAAGACCACTCTTTTAGACGGTAACGTGGCAAACTTTGAGCTCAAAAGTGGCGAACTCGCCTTCACCTACTGCCAGACGCCGTTCATCTACAGCGTAGACTCTGACACTGCGCATATCCGAGTGCAGATAAACCGCCAGGATGACAGCCAACAAGTATCAGAAGGCAATCAATTGCCAGCGGATGCCTACCAAGATGTGATTCAACGAACAGGGCATATTCGCTGCGTGAGGATAACGGTTCCGGAAAGACTCCTCTTTCAGTAAGTAAACCTCCGCCCTCCTGCCTCATTTAAAATAGTTAGTTATTATAACAATATAAAACGCATTGAAGTGCCTGATCGACGAAACCGATTTAACTAGTTAATAAATATCATTATAGATTTACCTGTCACATGAACGTTCTTAAATTCTCTGTAAATACCATCAGCATAATATTGCTAGCTGCACTTCCCACACTCAACGCAGCAAAAGCTAAGCCGGATGCTTCCCTTAACCCTGAACGCTGGGAATTCTCCTGGTCGGATGAGTTCGACTACACCGGGAAGCCTAATCCAGACATTTGGGATTATGATTATGGCTACCTTGGCTTTAATGAGGAGCTACAAAACTATACCGACCGGCCTGAGAATGTACGTGTAGAAAATGGAGTTCTAGTTATCGAAGCTCGTCTAGACGTAGTCAGCGCAGAGCGCTCTAAGGAAATCGTGACTGAGTTAAAAGGCTTCAATGCGGATGTATCGATACTCGGCAACCAAGAATTCACATCGGCACGACTAGTCACTCGAGGGAAAAAAGAATTTGCCCATGCGCGCGTGGAAGCCCGCGCACGGTTTACAAAGGGCCGCGGCTCTTGGCCAGCGATCTGGTTACTGGGTGATCAGACGAAGGGTCTATGGCCTCTATGTGGTGAGATCGATATTATGGAACACGTCGGCTACGATCCAAACCACGTGCACTCGGCCGTACACACTAAGCACTCAAATTTCATGAACCACATCAACGTGAAGGACAGTGTCATCTTGCCCGATGTCTGGGCTGTCTTCCACACTTATGCAGTTGAGTGGAGCGCTAGTGAAATCCGCTTCTTTATTGACGACATCTGCTACCATGTCGTGCAGAAAGGCAAACGTACCGACGACGACTGGCCCTTCACTAAAGACGATCTATACTATATCATTCTTAACATTGCCGTAGGCGGCAGTTGGGGCGGAATTGAGGGCATCGACACGTCTAGCTATCCGCAGCAGATGGTAGTCGATTATGTACGTGTGTTTGAGAGGAAATAAATTTTCGCGGCCTCAATTTTACAGATCAGGCAAATAGTTAAACTAACTATCAGATTTCAGAGTGTAGCTATTTGGCCCATTCGGGACGGTCTTGATATTCAAGCTTTTGGAGATGACGATTACGCCCTGGTTTAACAGCTTCGTCTTGCTTTTTCGCCAGAGCCATCAGCTCTTCAACCACGTCCGTGTGTTTATCCGCGATGTTATACTTTTCGCTTGGATCATGACCTAGGTGAAATAACAGAGGATTCTCATACTTGATTCTGGGTTCACCATTCCCCCATGCACCTTCGGTAATTAGGTGAAGTTTCCAGGGACCAGAACGAACCGCGTATAGTTCCTCTTTTCTGTAAAAAAAGAATTCACTACGCGGACTGTTCCCACCATTGAGAGCGGGCATCAGATTCAAACTATCTTCGCCTCTTGCAGTCCCTTGTGCGAGTGCTGCAAAAGTGGCGTATAGATCAAGCGAGGAGCCGATATCTCGGCAGATGGAGCCAGCCTCGATCGTCCCAGGCCACCAAAATAGGGTTGGCTCACGCATACCGCCCTCCCAAGTGGTACCTTTGCCGCTACGCAATAGTCCAGCGCTGCCGCCACGTTCATCCATTATGAGCCAAGGCCCGTTATCAGAGGTAAATACCACTAGGGTATTTTCGGCCAAACCAGACTCCCGCAGGGCATTGAGAATAGTCCCCACAGATGCATCCAATTCCTCAACCACATCGCCGTAGAGTCCGCGTCGACTTTTGTCACGGAATTCATCAGATACATGCAGTGGTATGTGCGGAAAGCTCGAAGCATAATAGAGGAAAAACGGCCGGTTTTTGTTGTTCTGGATAAACTCAACGCATCGCTCAGTACTGCGGCGAGTCAGAGTTGTCTGGTCGCACGGATACTCAATCACTTGATCGCCTTCCATCAACGGCACCCAGTCATTAATCTTGTTCCCCCGCGCCTGGACATGCTCAAGAGTCATCCCCTCACGAAGTAAAACATCTTCAGCCAACGGCATCCTCGGATCAAGGCGCATATCATTCGAATATGGAATGCCGAAATAGCTATCAAACCCCTGATTAGTGGGTAGATACTGCGACTGATGACCGAGATGCCACTTGCCTACACAAGCAGTCACATAGCCCGCTTCTTTCAGTGTTTCGGCAATGGTGACCTCCGCCGGATCTAAGCCTTCGGCCGACCATTCGAAAAAGACGGCAGAGGCAGTGCCGGTCTTGACTGGATAGCGGCCAGTGAGCAGACCGGCGCGGCTAGCAGAACAGACTGGAGCAGGTGCATAGAAGTCGGTCCAGCGCTGCCCTTCGGAAGCCATTTGATCAAGCTGGGGGGTGTCTATGGTCGGATGACCATAACATCCCAAATCGCCGTAGCCGAGGTCATCTGTATAAATCAATACGATGTTTGGCGCTTGCGCAGCTATACTCGAGAAAGAGAAGACACAAAGCAAAGTGGCTATCACGGAAATGCTGGTTAGGCAGAAATTGGAGGGGCTGAGTCTAGTCTTCATTGGCATACTCTACAGATAGATTGGAGTGAGCGAGTAAGCCAACTGCTAATTCACTAGTTTCTAGGACTAGGCTGGTCCTCTAATCAAGTTCAGCGAATAGACAGTGCAGGTAGCATGTTATCTAAATCGATGTCTACTGCCGGCCATATACGCGGATATACTCAACCTCCAAGCGCTCGGCAGTCAGCGATGGATCTATCTCTCTGGCTCTTCCGCCACCCATAGCCAGATTCATTATTAAATTCTGCGGGTCGTTAAACGGATATTCCAAGGCATTCGCATTTTTGTCATACGTGAAGACATGCTCGCCATTCAAAAAGATCTGTAGCGATTCTGGTGTCCATTCCAATGCATAAGTGTGGAACTTACCGGCCATTTTCTGAACATGCTTTTTGCTGGCGATGTGGTTGCCTTGCTTAAAGTAATAAGCGCGCGTGTGGCAGGAGAAGTGAGTTAGGCCATCGCCAGTTTCATCATCAATTTCCCGCCCGTAATTTTCCAAAATGTCCAACTCTCCGCAATAGGGCCAAGAGACTTCATCACGGTAAGCATCGCCCAGCAACCATATCGCAGCCCAGCACCCATCGCGCCCAGAGATCTTGGCACTGAACTCTATTTTTCCATAGAGTAAACTCATCCGTCCACGTGTGGTCAGCCGAGCCGAGGTCCAGCCACCATCTTCGCGATCCTTGCGCGCTTCAATGATGAGCCGACCATTTTCACAGCGGGCATTTTCGAGACGATTTTCGGTATAGTAGTGGGGTTCGCGATTACCCCAGCCCCAGTTACCGATGTCGTAAGCCCAAACCTTAGGGTCGGGCGCGCCATCTTCTTCAAACTCATCTGACCAAACGAGCGCCCATTCGTCGCCTTCCAGGTTCTGTTTCAGGGTATATGGAGTCAGCTCATGCTCCTTCAATAAGGTGAACCTGACCCACTCGATCGTGGCGGCACCTTCGATGAAATTGACCCTCATGTTATGCACGCCTGTGTTCAGGGGAGAACCATCTTTTTGAGCAACGACGAATTGGTCGGCCGACTTGACTGGCATCGCCGCAGTAATGTCATAGGTGCGGCCATCCAGATTATGGATGTAATCTTCAATGAATAAAATCGCTTCACCCTTCGCTGAAACCTCGACGCGATAGCGCCCGGCAATGGGTATCTCGACATCAAAAACTGAATCTTTAAATTCAGACTTATTAACAGTTACTTGCATAGACATAGCCGGTGACCCCATAAGTATAATGACTCCTAAAACGAAAATTGATAGTTTTTTAAACATAATTCCTCTAAAAAATAATTCATCTATAGATCTCAGATGATGAATCTTTAACTGCCAGCGTCTGCTGGTTCTATAAGTTATTCACGTGCCCTAAGACTATATCTATGAAGTTTCCTCTTCTTCAGATTCTTCTGCTAGTGCCCTCGCCTCTGCCAGCTCTGCGTGCATCTGCTTAATCGTCTTCTCGTCTAAGCTTAGGAAGCACAAGACAATACCGTTGAGCAATGCGAGTGCCCCGGGGATAATACTAAACATCACACAAATGCCCATCAAAGTGGCGGGTGATTGTTCCTCATTCGGTTGGTAACCAAAGCCTGCAAGCATCCAACCTGAGGCAGCACCACCAATGGTCAGCCCTAATTTCTGCGCAAACATTGCAGCAGACATCACCAATCCAGTCGCCCGCCGTCCAAATTTCCATTCTCCATAATCGGCCACGTCTGTATAGAGAGTCCAGACCAATGCGGGTGTAGGACCTGCTAATAAACTGCCCAATAGGTTGACTGCAAACATCGTCCAATAGGCGTGCGCGGGGATGAAAAAGAAGCCAATAACTGTCGCTGCATTTAGCAGAGTGAATAATATCAAGGCATTGCGTTTGCCCATTGCTCGAGCTACCAGACCTGTGAGGGTCACTCCTGCGATAAACATTAGCGTCCCTGAAGATAAGAAAACGGTAAAGCGGTCAAACTCTAGGAAGAACCACGAATCCGGGTTACCAAGGGTAAACAATGGAAGAAAGCCATCATCGACATAATACTTAAAAAAGTGAACGCCCACTGCACCACGTACGGCGACATTCGATAGCGTGCATACCGCTGCGATTACCATGATCACCCATGGCTTGTTACGCATCAAAAAGCGGATGTCATCACTTAGCTTGACGTGCTTCTTTGGCTGCGGCTTTACGCGTTCTTTGGTCGTCGCATATGTGATAAAGAACATTAAGACTGAAACGACCCCAAACAGGGCCATCGTCCATTGAAAGCCTAGCGCCTCATCGTCTCCACCAAACATCTTGACCATCGGACGCACCAACAAGGAAACAACAAAGCCACCGCTAAATGCTCCGACAAAACGATAAGTGGACAGCGCCATCCGCTCCATGGAATTCGGAGTGATGACGCCCATCATTGCTGAGTACGGAACGTTAATCGCCGTATAAATCATCTTAAAACCAATGAAGGTAAGATAGGCATAAATTAGTTTCCCCAACTCCGCCAAATCTGGATTGGCGAATATCGCATAGCCAAAGGCGCCATAAGGAATCGCAAACCAGAGCAAGAAGGGGCGGTATTTACCTTTTTTGGTCTCCACCCTGTCAGCGATCGCGCCCATAATTGGGTCATTCACGGCATCCCAAAAGTTAGCCAATAGATACATGGTGCCGACCGCTCCAGCACTCAAACCGAACACATCCGTATAATAATAAAACAGGAAGATATTAAAGAACTGAAAATATAAATTAGACGCTGTATCGCCAAGACCGTAGCCTATTTTTTCAGTTCGAGAGAGCGTACCGCTATTTTTTTGTATCTGCACGATTGGATGTGGGGTTTACTTTTTTTTAATGGGGAGGGCGCATCGCAAGGCGAACCAGTCTAAAATAGAATCTTAGCAGAGAGGTTGTAAGAACGTGATTCGCGGTAATATCCGAAATTTTCGCGACCCGAGAAATCCCTGTTGTCTAGCAGGTTTTTTACCCGAAAAGCCAAAGTTAGTTGAGGAGAATTGCGCTTCTTGCCGAGTTTTTTCACCCAAGTAGCAAACGCGCTGGTAGTATGTTCGTCACCAAAGCTCAAATAGTGGCGTTCAGTGCGGACAGCATCACCAGGTTGTCCGACTGGATTATTATTTGCATCGTAATATAGATCGAAGCGGGTCTGCATCGTAGCAGAGCGATAGCGCTGGGATGCGCCAATCGTAAGCCCCTTGAGCGCACCGTCCCTGAACTGATAACGCGCAGTAAGGGCCGCGCGGTGCTCGGGGCGGCCAAAGAGTTCGAAGTCCTCAGGGTTCGGAATCAAGGGATTCAGCTCTAGAATTTCATTGGCTATAGTGAAATTGTAGGAGCCAATAATGCTCAACCCAGGTAGTGGATTATAGGTGAAGTCCAATTCTACACCTTCGGAACGAGTCTTGTCGCCAATTCCGCGTCGTCCAGCTAGACTCGGGAAGAGGAGAGGTTTATTGTCATCAGGTCCTTTTGGATCCCCGTTTGCCTTGGTGAGATCGTAATTCTCGGGAAATTCGCTACCATAAATCTCATATGGGTAAATGAGATTGAGCATACCGTCAGAATAGGCGAACGCGTTGTCATTTTCCTTAGTGATAGAATAATAGGCAAGTTGACCATCGAGCTTGCCGTTGAATAAGTCGAAGCGCACTCCAAACTCGATACCTGCACCCAGTTCTGGCGGCGCCATCTCTGCGAGAGGCGTACGTTGGGTGCCAGAGGGCGTTTCGATCGATTGTGCGTAGTTGGCAAAAATACCTATCTTGTCGTTTACCCAGAATAGTCCTCCAATGGTAGGGTTCAACTTGTCATAAGTAACCGATGTTTTGTTGTTACGCCCATCGTCAAAGCCTGGGTCATAACCGAAATAGGAGACTTTGCGTAAAGTGGACTCAATTTGGATGTAGTCATAACGAAGCCCCATCAATGTGTGCAAGCGTCCATTGAAGAACTCGCTTTGATCGGCAAACCACAGGCTGTTGCTGTTGACCTTGGAGAAGGTCGTCTTGCTTAAAGCCCATTCAGCCGGGTTTCCAGCGTTTCCCGCTCCTGCTATGTCTGACTCAATGATTTCATTAAACTGTAGGATGGAGCGATCAGCGGTGAAGGGTTGCGATAGCGCAATATACTCATAGGCCCTATTGGCATCGGTTATTTTGTTATCCCACGCTTGGGGCTCAGGTAGAAAGGCGCCATCAACGCCCACGGCACCGACGGGCACTTGGTCCTCGAATCGTTCGTTCTTGGTCTGCGTATTGAAGTCCCAGCCGACGATTATGCGGTTCTTAGCGTTGAACCAGTCGTTTTTGAATACCAAAGCGCTACGAGAACCAATGCGATCGGTGCTGATGTCATTCTTAGTCCAGAAGGTTCTGATATATTGTGTACCGTTAGGTTGAGGCTCATAATTATCTTCAGTAACAGTATCTTTCACGCGTATCGATCCATATGACTCACGCCCCAAACCGTTTGCGTCCAATTGCTCGACGTTCATCGACAGGTTCAGTTGCAGATTCTCATTAATTTCATGGCTGAAGTCAGCCATGGTAAACAGGCCGTCACGATCGTTGAATCGATCCGGTCCACTCACGGATCCGTAGTTCGCGCGGTTGATCAAGGCATAGTGATCAATCAGATCCTGGCGGCTAGTTACCGGATTAAACTCACCGGTCATCGGATTGCGTCGACCTTGGCCATCATTAGGATTAGTAGTGTAGTCGATTATCCAATCCATGACCTGCCGGGGCAAGTATTCGACCCAGTCGGGGGAAAAGGGCACTTGGTAGCTGGTGTTGCTATTTGCAGCCGAGCCTTCGCTCAGTATGCCATCATACTTATCCCCGCGTTGCGCTGAGTCGAATTCGGTCAGGTCGCGCATGGAGCGGGCGGGGACGCGGTTGGTCGCGCTTACACCTTCTAAGTGCAGGCGAAATTGCGTTTTGGGCGTCAGCCTCATGCTAGTCGCCACTGTCAGCGCATCCAGTTCGTTGCCCTTGAATTGATGGTCGTAGCCTCGTTCACTGCTTACACCCATGACGCGAATCGCGAATTTGTCGTTGATGATCTGGTTGGCGTTGAAGGTCGTGCGCAGGTAGTCCTTGTTACCTACGGCGACGGACAGGGTCTCGGTGTTTTTATTAAAATTTGCCAACATGGGCGCGTTGCTTACGGAGCCACCTGGTGAAGCTTGGCCGAAAATCAGACTATTGGCACCTTTTATAATATCCACACGGGCAATGTTATAAGGGTCCGTTGGCAGGTTGCGCTTAAAGAAATTAAAGCGTGAAAACGAATTGCGAAAGCCGCGGATCCGAATGCGGTCCAACGAGAATCCATTGGGGTCCTCATCAATCGAAGCACTCACCATCGCCAGATCTTCCGCGCTGAGAATATTCAAATCGTCCAGCAACTGCTCGTTGACGATCGACATTGAGATCGGCGAATTTTTAACCAACGTATTGGTTCGTGTGACTGAGGTACTGTTAGCCGAGTAATAGCCTTCATCCTTATCACTGGAAACCACAAATTCGGGCAAGACATAAACATCTTCCTCCTCATTTTCGGCGCTGGTGGCTTTCGCCGATTCTACCAGAGACTCATTAGTATCAGGGTCCGTTTGTCCAGTGGTGCTCAGCGGCACGGCTAGCAATCCTGCAAGGGTAAGACGTAGCAAATCTTTCATAAATATGTAGTGGCTATGATGTTGAATAAAGTTTGTGCTGCTTTCAAATTGTAGTTGACGAGAGTAAAACCGTACACTATGCAATTTTATGCACGCAGTTGCAAGCAAGAAATTAAATAGTTTTTATTTAATTCTTCAAAGAACTCTAATTTGAACGAGCGTATGCATACGCAACATTACGCACATTTCCTATGAAAACACAGCTCCCATTATTCGTCACAATTCTTTTACTCCATTTGACAACCGCGGTTCACGGCAACGTTTACGAAGGTTTTGACATGACTGATCAGAGCTCAGCTCTGCTAGCTAGCAGCGATGCGACTCGCATCGGCAATACTAGCAGCGGATGGCGCAGCACTTGGCAAGTAACCGCTGGACGGCCCCTCCTGGTCGCTGAAGATTTAGAGATAAATGGACTTAATTCCGTCGGCGGCTCGGTGCTTCTCATCGGCGAACGCAAACCAAATTCGATTGGTAAAGGCGTGGCCATGCGGCAAATTGTTAATAGCTATGAAGGCGATGTTTACGGCAGCTTTCGATTTCGCGCAGGCACATTAAGAAAAGAGTCGTCGTTTGGCTTATTGCTCTCCATCCCGAGCCCAAATCCGCTAACTCCACGCTCAGCGACCTTTGCATTTTGCCCAAAACATTGGGGCTCAAAATATGGCATGTTAGCCGCTGGCAAACAACGTGTAGAAAAAAGCGCAATAGGAGCGCCTCACATACCAAACTCAACCTACCTGGTAGTTTGGCAGCTCGAAAACTTGCCTGCCCCGGGTAAGCGTAAGACGATTGTTCTGAACATGTGGGTGCTAGGTGAAGACCAAGCGACTCACTTTGCCAGCAATGACTTTTCTGAATCCGCATTGCGCTCAGCGGAACAGGGTGCTGCGCCCGAACAGGTCGCTCAATATATTCGTAAAGAAATCAAGGACTCTGCCCGCGGCTTGTTTGGTGGCATGATTGCTTCATGCTTTTCAGCCGGAATGCCTAAAGTCACATTTGATGAAGTCCGAATCTCGGACGAGAGTGTTGCTGATGCTGTAGGATTAAACCGTTAGTAATACTGCGATTATCTTTGGTCACATAAAGCAGCATATATATTCAAGTGCGCTTTCAAAGCTGGACTCGATCAATTCGTGGACAGTTCCTTTAATTCATAGACAGCTGCTTTGAATTTTACAGCATAACAGTTACTACCCGCTATTTTATTATGAAACGAACTCTTCTCCTATCATCCCTCCTGCTGATTGGTGCCTTGCGCGCAAACGGATCTGCTGAAGCTATCGCCATCACAGAAAAGAAAATCGACAAGTGGGTCGAAACACGGCGAATCATCGCAGACGAGCGTGCCAGCTGGCTGGGAGAGCAAGGAATGCTAGAAACCTCAGGGAGCTTACTCAAAGAGGAACTTGAGGCGCTAAAGCGCTCCGTTGAAATACTCGCCGAAACGAGCACCGCAGCAGATGCCGAACGTGAAAATCTGCAAGCAGAGCGAGCAGAAATTGAGGATGCTAACGAGATGTTGGCAGTCAAGGTGCGCTCCTTAGAGGTCGCCATCCACGAACTTTCAACGCGCTTCCCCTCCCCCCTATTGATTAAAGTGGCTCCATTGCTGCAAAACATTCCAGTAAAAGGATCCAGGACAAAAAAGGTCTTGGGCCAACGCCTACTCACTGTCCTCGGCGTGCTCTCTCAGGCAGAAAAGTTTAACGGCACACTCACCCTACAGACAGGCGCGCGCGACATCTCTGGTACTGGAGTTCAAGAGCGAGTCACCACCCTCTACTGGGGATTGGCCTTTGCGGTCTATGTTGACGACGCGGGCAAGTTTTCCGGTGTGGGAGTACCAGGCCCTGACGGCTGGGAGTGGTCAACGCGCAACGAATCCGCAGCAGATGTACGGCGCTTTATCGCAACCTACTCAGGCGAGACCGATCAGCTCGACTTCGTAAATATACCTGTAGAGATCCGTTAACCTCCAATTTCCTTTACTCATGCATTCTTACAGCAAAATTAAAACTGCCATCCTCCTCGCGGCGAGCATCTGGGTCGCGTATTGCGGACAAGCCCAAGCCTTTAACCAAGCACAAGTACGCGCTGATGAGGATTTACGCCAAGCGATTGATACGCTGAGCCAAGTACGTCAACAGATTGAACAGGATAAGCTGCCTTTATCGACTCAAATTGCGACATTGGAGGCCGAGGTGATCGAAGTTCGTCGAGAACGTAACCGTTTGCTCGCTCAGCGTGATAGCCGCACACTCAATTTGGACAATCTGCGCGGCCGCGTAAGCGTCTTGCGAGAGCAACAAAGCTTCATCGTAAACCGCCTGAATGAGTTCATCGGAGAATTTGAAGCACGCATCGACCTAAGCGAACTGCCACTCTATATGAAGCAACTTGAAGACGCTAAGCTGGTGCAGGACGATATAGATGTAAGTCAGCAGCAGAAGCGCTTGAAACAAATCGAGCTGGTCGAAGTAACGATTGCAAGAATCAACGCGGCCCTAGGTGGACACCGCTACGAAGGGCAGGCGATGACACCCGAAGGAAAGCTCGAGTCAGGTACCTTTGTAGCCGTTGGCCCACAGGTCTATTTTGCCTCCCACTCAAGCGCTACCGCGGGCATCGTCGAACGCGAAACCAATAATCCCGAGGCTGTTGTGGCATCCGGCTTCACAGCAAAACAAGCCGAAGCAATCCAAGCAGTCGCGAACAACGCCACGGGCGAATTACCATTGGACGCCACACTCGGAAAAGCTCTAAAAAAAGCCAAAGTGCGTAAAACCCTGATCGGACACATCCAAGACGGTGGCGCCGTTGGTTACTGCATCATAGCACTGGGCGGACTTTCATTCTTACTGGCGTTATTCAAAATTCGCGAAATTACATGCTTTCAAACCGCCAAGCCTTCGGCTGTTAATGGGGTCTTGGATGCGCTGATTGAGGGCGACAAAACAAAAGCACGCACGCAGGCCGAAGCGGTACACGGCGTCTGTGGGCAAATGCTGTTGGTTGGTTTGGAACGCGGAACGGAGCGCCGTGAGATCATCGAAGAGCTTTTATTTGAAAAGATCCTCGAAGTGCGCCCTAAACTAGAGCGCTTTCTCGCTTTCCTCGCACTATCGGCCGCGGCCGCGCCATTGATGGGCCTGCTCGGAACAGTGATTGGCATGATTAAAACCTTTCAGCTGATTACTATCTACGGCACTGGTGACCCAAAGGGCTTGGCTTCAGGTATTTCCGAAGCACTGGTGACAACCGAGTTCGGCTTAATTGTCGCGATCCCAGTGCTCGTAGTACACGGGCTCCTATCACGCATGGCACGACAGAAGATTGGAGAGTTGGAGCAAGTCGCCATCTCATTCGTCAATGGCATGCACAGCATTCAGAATAAAGAGGCGTAAGCATACCGCGTATAATGGAAGTCTCCTTGCAGAAAATTTTTGATATCTGGCTCAGCGGTGGCTGGGTAATGGCTCCGCTGTTTCTACTTGCCTTCCTGTTATATACCCAGGCCTTTCGGCTAGTGCTGCATATCGCGCGTACGAACCTGAACGGCAAAGAGGAATATGCCTGGCGCGAATGGGTACTCGAGCCACAAAAAGCAAAGGGGCGGCTCAAGGAAATCATCCGCTACACACAAGAGAACACCAACTGCATAGAGACCGTGCGAAACCGATTCGACGAAGTCCGCATGGCTCAGTTGGCAATGATCCAACAACACCTGAAATTTGTAAAATGCCTTGTAGCCGCGGCTCCACTACTCGGCCTACTCGGCACCGTCCTCGGGATGCTACAGACTTTTTTCGGCATTGCGACTAGCGGAGGCGCCGAAACGGCCACCGTAGTCGCCTCAGGGATCTCCGAAGCGCTGGTAACTACAGAGACCGGGTTAACCATCGCATTGCCTGGTTTGTTTCTGGTGATGTTTATCCAACGACAGGCACATCAAATAGAAGCCAAACTCTCGCGGCTGGAAAGTCTTACAATCACTTGTCTTAATTTGAAGGCGAAAAAATCTTTAACTACTTAGCACTATGCCCCGTCGAAGTTTGTTAGATGAATCGGAAGCTGAGTTAGAGATCAACCTCTCGCCGATGATCGATTGCATCTTTATCCTGCTCATCTTTTTCATCGTTACCACAGTCTTCGTTGAAGAAGCGGGCATTCAATTGAACAAGCCCGACAGCTCAGTGCTACCCTCCAACCAAGAAAGCGAGAACGTGACTTTCATTATTACTGAACACAGTAAACTAGTCTACAAAGGGCAAGAAGTTGCCCTAGCGCAGGTGAATGAAATTGTTCGCAATGGGCTCGAAGGTAAAGACACTCCAGTCAATATCGAGGCTAGCGGAAAATCCCACCACGGCTTACTCGTAGCTGTCTGGGACAGAGCGAAACAGGCGGGCGCAGAAAAACTCAGCTTCAGTACCATTGACTAATATGGCTTACCGCAGATCCATATATGCCACAGAGGATGAAACGGCAGAAATTAACCTTTCGCCGATGATCGACTGTATTTTCATCCTACTTATCTTTTTTATCGTCACGACTGTCTTTGTTGAAAAGCCGGACGCAACGATCGAGAAGCCGTTTGCACTAACCGATGAAAATTTAGAAAAAAACAGCCTTATTCTGGCAATCACCGCAGATAATAAAATCATCTACGGAAATCGCGAAATCAGCTTGGCTGGCGTGAGCCTGCATGTGAAGCAGAACATGTTGCAGAACGAAATGCCCGTGATCATACAGGCGGATTTAAATGCCGACCATGCTGTATTCTCAAAAGTCTGGAGCGAATGCAAACGCGCCGGGGCAAAGAAGATCAGTATCTCCACACTCAAGGACTAGGCACGGATGAATTCCCACACATATTCCACACCGACCTCCCGCCGCGACATGCGTATTGCGATGGCGCTAGGCTTCATAGTCTCTATCGTTATTTTCATAGTGATGGCTCTCGCCCAAATACTCGGGGACGTCCAAAAGCCAGTGCAATCTTACAACGAGCAGCTGGTCGCATATACCCCACCAGCAGTCGAAGATCTTGAAGAAGACATTCAAGAGAACGAGCCTGAGCCAGAACCACTGGACACGATCGAAAAAGATCCACCCAAACTAAGTTTGGATCAACTCGATGTCGCCCTAAATCCTGGAACTGGAGGCAACCTCTCCAGCTCCGACCTCTCCGTTCCAGACTTCAGTGCTGGGGCTCAAGCACTGTCCATGGACTTTATTAATTTCCGTGACTTAGATAACAAACCCCGACCCACCCGCCAAGTTGCACCCTTTTACCCGCCAGCCCTGAAAAACCAAGGTATCGAAGGTCGAGTCTTGATCCGCTTCAGTATCGACAAACATGGTAATGTGGTCGACGCCACTGTAAGGAAGTCAGACCACCGAGCTTTTGAAGCCCCGGCAGTGGATGCGGTTCGGAAGTGGAAGTTTGAACCTGGTATGAAAAATGGCGAGCCCGTGCCCTTCACGATGATCGCCCCGATCGCCTTCTCCCTCGATAGTTAATTATTATGAAAAGCACCTTGATCCGTACCCTCCTGCTGCTGGCATTCGCATGCACAACACAAGCACAGATCCCCATCTCACAGGACATGCTTAAGCGGACATTTAATGACGCCGCCTTCGTTGAGCGCTTCATTGGATCCTACGCTGCGCTGGCCGCACGCGAGCCCAGCCCGAAACCTGAGGAGGTAAAGCTACTCAAAGAATTAGTGAAGCTCATTCCCAAAAAACCGGCTCAAGCCACAAAAATGCTTGAGGCGCAGGTCAACAACAGCAGCAGCGGCATGATGCATATGGTCTTGGCTAATCTTTACTTTCAAGCCGGCCGCCTACCCGAGGCGGCGGAAGCCTACCAAAAATGCCTACGTAATTACCCAGAATTTCTGCGAGCACACAAGAACCTAGGCCTCCTCTATCTGCAGCTAGGTGAATTGGATAATGCCCTCCCCGCACTTTCACGTGCGGTTGAATTGGGCGATAACGACGGCCGTACCTTCGGCCTCATCGGCTACTGCCTCTTAAATAAAGGCAAATACATCCCTGCGGAAACTGCCTATCGTCAAGCAATACTATGCAATCCAAGCAACCTTGACTGGATTAGGGGGCTCGCACAAACACTCTATAACTTAGCTAAATACGAAGAAGCACTCGCGCTCTTCAAGGATCTTGCGGCACAAAACCCGGACGAACAAGAATACTGGAGCCTCATGGTAAATGTGTATCTAAATTTAGGCAATGAAGCAAAGGCAGCCGCCACTCTCGAAATTATTCGCCGGATGGATCAGGCCACTGCTGAAAACTTAGGTTTGCTAGGTGATATTTACCTTAATCAACAGGCCTTCTCCCTCGCCTTAGAAGCCTATCAAGAAGCACTTCAAACTGGGCAAGGATTACCAGCTGAAACACCACTAAGGACCGTAGACATACTCTACGCCTACGGCTCCTACGAACTCGCCGAACAGCTCATCAGCGATATACATGCTAGCTATGACAACAGCCTCAATGCAGAGCAATCAATGAAACTACTCACAATTGAGGCTGGCCTTGCCAGAGTCCGAGGGGACGAGGATGCGGCGCGCCAAACATTAGAGGAAATTGTCGGACAAGATGCGACCCAAGCAGGTGCGCTGATAGAACTCGCCCGCATTTACTACAAACAGGCTCGCAACCTGCGTGCCAAAATGACTCTAAATGATGCAGAGGTCGAAACGCAGATTAGCGAGCTCGTGCAACGTGCAATTCTCAAGCTTGAACAAGCCGCAAGGCATCAAGACTTCCGCCTCGAAGCACTCACCGAACACGGCCAGCTCCTCGTGAATGAGACTCAATACGCCAAAGCCTTGCCGCTACTCAAGCGCGCCTATGATATAAAGCCAGGCACAAACCTGCAAAGCTATATCAAACGCGTTGAAAGTGCTGTCGAAGCACAACTCTAGCTGTCGAAATTTGGGCACTCCGCTGCAAATTGACGCCAATCTGCTCTATTTTAACAGAATCAATAGTACGCCAATCAAAATCATCATACGCCAATTAATACCTGCCGAGTATAGTTAGATGGCTGACTCCCGCTCACTAAAAATTAAGCTTAGACTTGGCAAAGCAGTGAACATTTGAATAGTCAGTGTATAATGACACCAGAGGATGCACTGCAAAAATATTTCGGGATGCCCGCGTTTCGGGAACCGCAAGGCAATATCATACGCGCAGTGCTAAAGAAGAAGGATACGCTTGTCGTGATGCCAACCGGCGGCGGCAAGAGTCTCTGCTTCCAACTGCCCGCGCTCCTGCTCCCTGGCGTCACCTTAGTTGTCTCGCCATTGATCGCGCTGATGAAGGATCAGGTCGATGCTCTGCAAGCCCGCGGCCTACCCGCTGGCCTGCTCAATAGCTCGCAGTCGCTAGAGCAACAACGCGAAACGCTCGAAGCCATCCGCAAGCGCACGCTCAAACTCGTTTACGTAGCGCCAGAACGCTTTCGTTCATCCTCGTTTCTCAATGCCTTGCCGAAAGATGCGATCAGCCTGTTTGCGATCGACGAAGCGCACTGCCTCTCGCAATGGGGACACGATTTCCGTCCCGACTACATGCGCCTCGGTGAAGCGCGCAAAGCCATCGGTAATCCGCCCTGCATTGCATTAACCGCGACGGCGACACCCGATGTGCAACTCGACATCAAAAAGAGCCTAGAAATGGAGGATCCCGCCGAGTTCGTCGCCGGATTTGCACGTGAGAATCTAAGCTTCAGAGTGCGACAAACCAATTCTGACAACGATAAGATGCAGGCACTACAGGCACTGATCAAGCAACACACCACCGGCATCATTTATTGTGCAACGCGTAAATCCGTTGATGCGGTGGCGGGTAAAATCGAGCATTTAACCCACTCTGCAATACGCTACCACGGCGGCCTCTCCGATCGCGACCGCACTGCCGCACAGGAGCGCTTCATGAGCGGTGACGCCAACATCGTCGTCGCCACCAATGCCTTCGGTATGGGCATCGACCGCTCCGACATCCGCTTCGTCTGCCACTACGAAATGCCCGGTAGCGTCGAGGCCTACTATCAGGAAGGCGGCCGCGCAGGACGCGACGGCAAGCCCTCCGTGTGTGAAATGCTTTTTTCCTACGCAGACAAGCGCGTCCAGGACTTTTTCATCGACGGTGCCAATCCCGGGAAAGCACTGATTGCCGAAATCTTTGACCTACTCTGCGCAGAGAGCGATGCGCAGCACGAAGTGCGTTTGCCCGCGGACGATCTTTGTCAGCGCATCGGCCGCAAAGTCAACCCAATGGCAGTCAGCAGCGCCATCTCGGTATTGGCTCGGCAAGGTTGGATCGAGCGATTCGACATTCCCGGCAAGCGCCTAAAGGGCACACGCATTAAGCAACTCGGGCAAAGTGGACAAAGCCTACCAATTGATGGCCAAGCACTGGCCCTTAAAGCGGCTCGCGACGAAGAGCGGCTCAAAACCGTGATCAACTTTTCCTACGCGCAAAGCTGCCGCCAGAAATGGATACTCGACTACTTCGGCGAGTGTAATGGCGCAAACTGTAAACGCTGCGACAATTGTACGCAGGCCAAGAATAGCGCCTCCCGCGAGCCGAGCAAAGACGAATTCACACTCGTGCAGAAGGCCCTCAGCGGAGTGGCACGCATGAGTCGTCACCTTGGCTCAGATGAGTGGGCGCCGCGCTTCGGCAAACGAAAGATCATCCAATGCCTGCTTGGTAGCCAAAGCGCTGCGATCCGCGACAGCGGCCTCGATGCGCTTTCCACACACGGCATCCTCAAAACTGAAGGCAGCGCCTACGTAGATGCGCTGTTCGAATGCCTCGAACGTGCGGGCTTGGTACAGACTGTCGTTGAGGGGAGCTACCCCCTGCTCCAATTAACGCCAAGCGGTGCCCGTCTCATGCGTGGCGTTGAAACAATCGACCTCGAACTCCCCGAACGCACCGCCGGGGCGCTTAGCCAAAGAAGCGGCAGCTCAACCACTCCTACTAAACGCAAACACAGCGAATTGGGAGGCATACTCGATCGCCGCCTTTATGGACTGCTGGTCGGACATCGCGCCAAGATGGCCGCTAAAACTGGCAAACCCGCGTTTACTGTGTTCCCTAATTCGGTACTCGTTGAGCTCGCCAATCATAAACCTCAAACCGAACAAGAGGCCCTGAATATCAAAGGAATTGGACCGGCTAAATCGAAATCCGTCTTACCAGAGTTCTTAGAAGTCATACGAAATAACAGCTAAGCCACTCACAAGCAACATCTTGCATTAAAAATCAAACAACCCAATAGGGTGAAAATTTTACTTGCACCCATGACTGGAACACCTACTTTTCTTCGCTTTATGAGCACAGACACTAAGAAACTCAATCGCTCCCGCAACCCGATGGACTTAACGTTCAACGATGTGGAGCAACTCTCCCGCTTCATTACTGAAACGGGCAAGATCCTTCCTCGTAAAGACACAGGCCTTTCCGCAAAGCATCAGCGTCGCATTACGAAACTCATCAAGCAGGGTCGTAACATGCTGACTATGCAGTAAGCTGCGTCCCGAATATAGGACTTTCCAATCCTTCCTCATCCGAGGAGGGATTTTTTATATCCACAATTCCAATCCACCATGGACCACAGCAGCAAAGTCCTCGAAGCCACCCCAGCGAACTTAACTCACTGTGCAGAATTATTGCGTGCCGACGAAGTCGTCGGCATGCCCACAGAAACTGTTTATGGCTTGGCTGGTAATGCCCTCAACGAGGCCAGTGTGCGCAAGATCTTCGACGTGAAAGGACGCCCGCTGATCGACCCTCTAATTGTGCACTTTAGGGACCTAGAAGCAGCTGAGGTACATATTGAATCGAACGTTCGTGTGCGCCAACTCGCAGCAGCCTTCTGGCCAGGGCCTCTGACCATGGTCGTGCCCAAGCAAGCAAGTATTCCAGGCTTGGTAACGGCTGGCCTGCCCAGCGTGGCAATCCGCGTGCCACAGCACCCAGTCTTTCGCACGATTCTAAAGCGCCTCGACTTCCCACTGGCGGCACCCAGCGCCAATCCCTTCGGCTACGTTAGCCCGACGCTCGCGAGTCACGTAGCACATACCCTCGGCAGCCGCATCCAAGCAGTACTCGATGGTGGCCCCTGCGACTTCGGCCTCGAATCCACTATCATTGATCTGCGCAATCCACAAGTCCCCGTCATTCTTAGACACGGCCCAATTACAGAAGCGCAGATCAACAAAACGCTACAAATCCAAGTGGCCTCTCATATAGTCGAAACGAATGATGCCGACGCACAGAGCGCCCCGGGCCTACTCACCAAACACTACAGCCCAGAAGCTCGAGTCACACTGCTCCCACACGGCGATAGACTAACCGCGGACACTTCGCCCGAGCCCAACATCGCACTCGTCAGTAATCAAAAGCCAACTTGGCATACAGATCAGAGCAACATTTTCTGGTTCTCCGAAACAGGTAATCTCAACGAAATCGCACATAACCTATTTGCGTTAATCCAACGACTCGATCAGCAAGGCTACCAACAACTATGGATCGAGCAAGCAGTCGAAGCGGGCCTCGGCCAAGCGATCAATGATCGACTTCGCCGCGCCGCAGCGAAGGGCGGAGCTGGGTGAACTGGACTATTAAAACCCTCACAGCGCCTGCCTAAAGAAGCCGCTGAAGGCACTAGCCGAGATCAAAGTCGGCAACGCTAGTGATTGAATAAATCGCATTCAAAGTAGAGATCATTGCGAGGCGATAAGCCCGCGCCTTCTCCAAATTGGCCCTAAACCAATACAACTGCGGGACACGCAGCAACCTCCCCTCAATTGCACTCCATCAGTATTCTGGCGGCAATCGAAGATGGATCATAAAAAAGACCCGCCGAAACCGACGGGTCTTTGGTAAATTTACTAAAGAAGCCGCCTAAGACCGAGGCTCCATTTCAGGTTCGACCGTACCAGCAAGCTCATCTTCTAATTCCCCATCCTGACGGATATAATAATCCTGATACGCCTTATCGGAGTAGCTGGAATAGTAGTAACTCGAGAGCGCACTCGAGATATTATTCAGAATCGCACCAAATACAGGCGTGGAGGACTCCCAGAGTCGACGAACATTCACCACCGCAGTCTTACGCTTCACGGTATTAAACTTGATCACGTAGAGCACACCATCAGCCAGCGGTAGCAGGCTAAGCACGTCACTTACCGCCGCAAGCGGTGGAGAGTCGATCACAATCCGATCGTAACGATCACGCAATTCAGCCAGCATCGACTCAAACTTGGCGCTATTCAGCACCTGTGTTGGATTCTTCGACTTCCCTCCAGAAGGCAACACATCCAGATTCGGATATACTTCAGTAACGAGCACCTCATCCAGCGACACGCCTTTTTCAATGTGGTCCAATAATCCGTACTCATTCTCGATCTGCAGTGAACGAGCGACATTCGGCAGACGGAGATCACCATCCAACAGTAAAGTTTTCTCGCCATGGTTCGCAAATGTCAGCGCTAGGTTCGAGCTAATGAAGGACTTTCCTTCGCCCGGAACCGTACTAGTCGTCACGATCACTTTGGCATCCTTACTCTGGTCACCGAGTTTCAGCGCAGAGTGAATTGAACGAAACGACTCAGTCACGTGGCGATCGATATTGGAAGCCACTGCCTGTGCTTTTGAATTCGAATCCAACTTCTTAATCCGCGGCACGAGGCCTAGCATCGAGAGCCCAATCGTGCCCTCGATATCAAATGCGCTCTTCACGCGGTCATCTAAAAAGGCGACTAAGAAAATCAAACCCGCACCAACCGCCAAGCCACCAAAAACGCCTGCAGCTAGATTCATCACAATGTTCGGAGAGGAGTGCCGCAAAGGTGGGAAGGCTAAATCAATCACACGAGCATTTGGATTCTTTAAATTAACCGCCGCCCTCTCCTGCGTCATACGAGAAACCAGTGCCTGCAAAAAGCCCTGCTGCACATCCATCTCACGCTGGAAGGAGCTATATTCGACACGCGTCTTGCTCAATTCAATCAGTTCAGCTTCTTTTTCGGCAAGACGCTGGCTTGCAAGTTCGAAATTGTTTTTCGACTCCGCATACGCAGCGCCGGATTTATTGACCGAATTCGCAACCGCTAACGCCAACTCAGCTTCAGACTCCTGTAAGGTCTGCAACTGCTGTATCATCACAGGATGCTTTTCACGATAACGTTTCGATAGCGACGAAATTTGAATCTTAGTCGCAGACATTCGCTCCAACATGTTCGAAACACGCGGCTGCTCAGCAATGAAGGACAATTCCCAAAGATTCTTTCCCGCTCGACGATAGTTCTCGATCAAATTCCACCGAGTCTCGAGGTTATCATTCAAATTCTTATTGTTCAGCTTAATCTCGTTCAAGCGAGCAAGTTGAACGCTCGCGATATTCTCTTGGCTATCCAAAGACACCGCATTGTTATCCTCACGATATTCCGCCATCTTTAACTCCAACTCTTCGACTCGCTCTTTCTGCTGGTCTGCACGAATACGCAAATCTTCAACCGCTTTCATCGAACCATCAATATTCAGCGTCAGATTATAATTAATGAACTCATCAGCAAAAAGATTCGCAATACGTGCAGCAATGATTGGATCTGGATGGGTATATCCAACGCCGATCATAAGACTCATACGCTGGGGCATGATCTTACGATTCTTGGATAAAATTTCTGCTGCAGAAAGTGGACCAGTAAAGCTCAGCGCATCTGCATAAGGTGCCATAAACCGTTCACGCTCATCCTCCTGTAGGCGACGCTCGACCCCTTGGATGATCGTACCACTATTCAAAACGCCGATCTGCGTATTTAAATCCTCGGCTGATCGAATTTGATTCGGCTCTATTTCCTGGCTCACCATCGCCGAAGGATCATCGCGCAAGAGTTGAACCATCGCGACCGACGTAAATACCTTAGTCTTATTAAAAGTATAAAGAACCGATCCGGAAAAGATAATAAAAAACGCAACAATCAGGTACCAGACTCGCTCGCGAAACATCAAGAAATAATCCTTAAACGAGCGTTGAGGCGCACCGCCACCACCATAGCCACCACCATAGCCGCCGCCACCACTGTAGCTGCCTTCAGAATAGCTACTGCCACCATAACTACCATAACTACCCGCACTTGGGTCAGGAGCGCCTCTTACATAATCATTTCTCATAGGTATTCTTAATGCAAATTAGATAATTCTTTCAGGCACCCAAATTGTATCGCCCTCATTTAAGACTAGATCTTTGACGTCCGAATCTTGGACGATCTTAGAGAAGTTAACCTCCATTTGCCTAGTACGCCCATCTTGGTCCACTCGCTTAATTTTAATCGCTCTGGAGTTCCCGAGACGCGTCACTCCACCGACCATAGACAGTGCCTCGGTCAATGTTAAAACGCGATCTGGCGGGATCTGGACTACGCCAGGTTTAGCCACTGAGCCGAGGATATGTAATACCTTAGGCGAGAAAGACACCACCAGCAATGAAACTTGCGGATCCACCAAGTAATCACGATTATACAAGTCATTGATCAATGACTTGCTCTCAGCTACCGTCATCCCTGCGACTTTGATCTTGCCGACAAGAGCCAGGGCAACTGTGCCATCGCCTTCAATGCGCACCGTCTTTTCAAGATCGGGCTCTTGGTAGACCTCCACCTGAATCACATCCGAAGGCTTTAGAACGTAATTACTCCCAACCACCATGCCGATCGCGCCACCACCACTAGAGGGGGAAGACTCGGCGCCACCATCTTGCCCCGAAAGGGTTGCAGTGCAGAACAACAAATAGAAAGCGAATAAAGGCAATAAATGTTTCATAAAATTAAAAAATGCCCCTGAATCGAGGCATTTCGACCACTAACACGTGGGTAAGTTCGAAAATTAATAGCGTAACGATGCCGACAAATCGACATTGTGCGCCTCGTAACTCTGCCCCAGCTGGCTAGAATTATTTTCATAATAATAGTAGCCTGCACTGAAGCTCCAATGTGTGTTTGGCACATAGGACAAACGGACATTGGTGCGAAACCCATTATCTTCGCGCCCCGAATTAGTGTACTCACGCAGAGTATAACCAGCATTCACGCTCGCAGAATAATTGGCATTGATCGTATAGCTCGAAGACAGGTCAACCGAGGTGATTTCAGTGCCCTGGCCTTCGCCTCCAATGCCAAAACCACGGTGCAGCTTGAGACTCGTCATTAGCTTGGGCGTGGTTGAGTGGGTGAGGCTAGCATCAACGCCCATCCTGCCGACGGAAGCACGATTGGTACGACTCTGTGTGAGACCACCTCCACTGATAGTCTGTACACTTGAATCACCTGAATCATACGTACGATAACCGACTTTAAAGAACCCGTTCAACTTCGGCAGCAACTCGCCACGCGCACCAACATTGAAGAAATGCTCCTCTCGGTCATAGCCACTAATTAAACTACCATCCGCCGCATTTCCAGACTTGGTTTCACCAACTTCAGCAGTGGTGTATCTGTAGCCGATGCTAAGATCAACCTTCGGAGTGAGCTCATAAAAAACATCCACTGGAACAGCATATGACTTACGATCCGCCAAGGCGTCCTCATCCTGGTACTGCCGATCACTGTAAGCTACCCCAGACCCAACACTCAACTTGGGCGACAAGCGATACTCGCCCTCCACATTAGCTCGAATGCTCTGTGACTCAATTATTTTACCCTTCAAGTTGGCAGATCCACCATCAAGCCCAGACGACTGATCCTCGTCATAGCTGACGGACCCATTCACATCCCAATGACCGCTCTGATAGGAACTACGTGCCTGGATATGAAAAAGTTCATTATCCAAGGCAGACAAATCATCATACCGAACAATGTCATAACGAGTAATAATTCTCAGGTCTGCATTAGACTGCCCCCGCCCGACATTAACCTCGAAACCAGGAGAAACCGTTAGCTTCAAATCCTCCACCTCACTTGCCTCATCATAAAAGACATTTGACTGCCACTGCAAAGAGGAAGACCCGTTAAAGAATACATCCACGCTCTCACCGATCGAAACAAGCGGTGCGGCTTGCGCAGAACCCAGCAAGCCAACAAAAGGAGAGAGTACTGCAAGAAATAGAAGCTGTTTAATTTTCATGTAAAAATAAAGTAGTGGAGCAATATTACAAATCACCATCTGAGCAGTAGTAAATAAATTAGATCACCATAATAGAATATATTATTAGCAGTATTCGCACTTAATCTGCAATCAAATAATCTGATTAATTTAGACTTGTCTAGATGTGGGAAATCTGACACATAAAAATGTAATTATTATTTTATATCAATACCCCCGTAATGAAGATTGCACAGAGTAACCGGTCCCGAACACCCACGTACCGCGCAGAGCCGATTCTACTCGGATTCGTAGCGCGAATTAGAGGAGCGGACGGACGTATACATTTTGCCGTGCGCTGGGGGCGCATAGCCTCAACTCTATTAGTTATATTAATTGGCGGATGGGTCGCGACAGCGGGCGCCCTTTTTAGCTATTTTAAATACAAACAGGGATTTAGTGAGGTTACCTTTACGGACATGATTAGCCTCCCCTTTCGCGTCGAGGATCACCGCAAAGAGATGGGCGACTTCCACGTCGAGCAGGGCCTCGAAGAGATTAAAGCGGGCAATTACCGCGACGCACTTCGCCTATTACGCATCGGCGTCATTCGCTCCCCCTCAAACTTAGAAGGCCGGAGCGTCTTGTCAGAATTTTATGAGTTGGCCATTAAGCGCTCGGATGTGGCCGCGGACTTAATGGTCAAAGGCCTAGAACTAGGCGGAATCGAAGATCTCGACTACCTCAAGCAAACATTGGGCTTATTACTGCGCAATCAGATGGACGAGCAAATCCAAGAGCTTACCAATAAGCACCTCCCTGAAGAGCCTGAACTAACCGACATCAATCGTACTCTCGCTTTCGGCGCAGCCAATGCCAACTTCCTACGCGGCAACTACGACCAGGCCGATGACTACCTCATTTCGTATAACTTAATTGAATCCTTAGATGGCCTCATACTTTCATCCCAAATCAGCTGGGATCGCGGCAATCAAATCGCCGCAATCGCAAAGATGGAGTATTCACTCCCTCGATTTCCAAATTCTGGGCGACTGCTCATGCAACTCAGTCGCTATCACCGCGAAATCGGCGAGATCGATAAAGCACGCCGCTATGCAATTCTGCGCAACGTCAAAGATCCACTCAGCGCAGCTCCACGTATAGAATTGCTCTACATTTACAACCATTCCAAAGATTTTGATCGCGAACAACGCGAGACAAAGCGCATGTTGAAGGAGTTCCGCAACGATGAGAGTGCGCTCCAATCGCTCGCAGACTTTGCAGCAGAAACTGGCAATATCGACCTTGCCCGCCGCGCTTACGAAGAAGCGCTGGAGAACGAATTCACCGCGGATTCATTCGCCCTAATTTTAATCGAAGCCCACCTGGTAGGCAATGACTACAGCGGCGCAATCAGCTTTTCCGAAGAGTTGCTCAAAGAAGGTCCCGACTGGCTGACCAAACGATGGGCCATCTTCAACAGCATGCGAGCTGTTGCATCTTATGGTATCAATCGCCCAGATTTGGGTGAAATTTACCTGCAACACTTCATCGACGAGACAAGCACCCCTCCACAGACTTATTTAGCAGTCGCACGGCGCTTCTTAAATGCAGATAGGGCTCCACAAGCCCGAAAAATCTTGAGCACAGCGTTTCATCGGTCACCTACAAATCAAAAAATTCTGTCTGAACTCATCAGGCTCGAACTCGAGCTAGGCAATACGGAAAACCTCCAACCCCTACTGACACGCATTTTACAAATGCGTCGCCCACGGATGGAGCTCATCGTCAATGCCTATAAGAAACTTGGCAGTGACCGGTTCATCTTTACTCCAAGCCGCGAGAGCTTGTTACTCCAGCTCAGCGCAATCCTACGCGAGCGTGAACAAGAGATAGAGATAATTAACGCCTCCTAGAAGCTGCCGTACTAGAGCGCGTTCATTCTTACGAATATACGCCACAAAGCGCATGACTGCAGCAGCACCGTATTAAATACGCTTCGACTGGCGAGCCTCGCGCCTAGCTCAGTTTACCTTCGCCGTGACGATACACCACCCGAACCGCAATCACGCGGCGCTCGTCGACTTCATCAACTGTAATACGCATCCCAGCAAGCGACAAGGTATCCCCACGCGCCGGAATGCGCCCCAACTCGCCGGTAATCAGGCCGCCGAAAGTCGACACTTCATCATTTTCGATCTCAACACCGAGCGCTTCCTCAAGATCATGGATCGGCGTCAGCCCAGAAATACGGTAGGTGTGCGGCGCCCGCAGTGTTCGGATCTGATCTTCCTCGCTATCAAATTCGTCCTGAATCTCACCCACGAGTTCTTCGAGTATACGCTCAAAGGTGACAACGCCGACGATACCACCGAATTCATCCACCGCCAAAGCCATGTGAAACTTCGCCCGCAACATGCGCTCCAAAGCCGCCTCTAATGGGGTCTCCAACTCAAAGGTCGCAACGTTGCGCTTCAGCTTCACTAAATCGACCGCGGCTAATGGCCCAGTTAGGCGAAACATGTCTTTGATGTGAAGGATCCCGACACAGTCATCGAGGCTCCCACGGCACAGGGGAAAACGCGTATGCCCCGCCTCTTTCATCACTTTCAGGTTCGCCTTAAAGTCTTCTTCTAGGTCACAAATGACGACCTGACTGCGCGGCAGCAGAACGTCTTGGACAACCAACTCTTGCATCTGCAAAGCTCGGTTCACAATCTTCCGCACCACTGGTGAAAGCGCGTGACTATCCTCACCCATCGCCCGAATTTGCACATCCAAATCCAACGGATTCAACTCATCCTCGACAGCCACGCCTAGCCGGCGAAACAGGATCCGCTTCAAGCCACGAAAAAAGAGCATCCCAGGGAACGTCAAAATCTGAAAAACCCACAACACCCGATAAGAGCGTTGAATCGCTTTTACTGGGTCACGCATCGCCAACCCGCGCGGAAAAATCTCAGCAAACAAAAAATGCACCGATGCCGCACACACAAAAGACAGCAGTACAACCAACCAGCGCTCAGGCGCCTGCGCCGAGTCAAACAGAGCAAAGAAATCGCTGACTAGCGGCATCAGTAATAAGCCAACCGCGACCGTGCAGAGTGTCTTGCTGAAACGAACTGCACGCCCCGTCCGATCGCTATTCTCAATGAGACGCGCAATGCCACGGCGGCGCTTTAATTGCTCCAGTGCCTGAGTGCTCACCCCCCCGTAGCGGAACTTCACCAAACTGATCTCGCACATCACTAGAAATGCGTGCAGCACCAACATCAGCGCCACCGCGCTTAGTGAAACAAGAAAATTGATCCACGCCCCACTCATCGGACAGTTGCGATCTCACCACTTTCAAGCAACTCACGAAATGCGTTCAGCAAGCGTTGATTCTCCTCCGGAAGCCCAATCGTGATGCGCACAAAATCAGCCATTCCATAGGGCGTCAAAGGACGCACGATTAAGCCGCGCCGCTGCAGCGCTTCAAACACGACCGTACCGCTGCCAACACGACTTAGCACAAAATTCGCCGCACCGCCAATTGTCTCAAAGCCAAGCGCAGTGAGCCCCTCACAGAGCACCCGACGCCCCGCTTCATTCTCGGTTCGGCACATCGCAACAAACTCTAAATCATCCAACGCCGCCGTAGCGGCCACCTGCGCCACTGTATTCACGTTAAACGGCTGACGCACCCGGTGTAGCAAAGCGATCAAATCCGGGGCACCATACGCATAGCCAACACGCAGCCCACCGAGTCCATAAATCTTGGAAAACGTCCGCAGGCATATTACCTTTCGGCCCGCATGAATCGCCGCCGACAAGTCTGGCGACTGCTCCAAATACTCCGCATATGCCTCGTCCAAGCAAAGGATTACATGCTCTGGCAACGCTTGCAGTAATTTCAACAAATCCGCTTCCGTATTCGCCACTCCAGTCGGATTGTTCGGGCTCGCAACAAACAACAGGCGCGTGCGCTCCGTCACTGCATCCAACATGGCGCCTAGGTCATGGCCAAAGTCAGACATTGGCACTTCCACCGGCGTCGCACCAAACAACTTTGTCACCAATTTATAGACAATAAATGCCTGAGCCCCCATCACGACTTCTAGCCCCGGACGCAAAAACGCATGCCCCAGTAACTCAATAATTTCGTTCGAGCCATTCCCGACTAAAATCGACTCAGGCGAGACACCACGCAGCTCGGCGATCTTTTGCCGCAACGCCTGGCAACCTCCATCCGGATACAGCTGCGCGCTCTTCAATGCCTCTGCGCCGGCGGCTATTGCTTTCGGCGAAGGACCAAACGGGTTCTCATTCGAGGCCAGCTTAGCAATATTTGCAGGATCGAGCTCGTATTCACGAGCGACCGTTTCGATTGGTTTGCCGGGCTCATAGACCGGCTGTGTATGCACTCCGGCATTCGCGAGTTCAGCGTATTTCATTGATATAATTGGCTTTGAACTTGCGTTGCCAAAGACCGATTGCAACAAAAACCAGTAACCCACACTTATGAAAATTCTACTAACTGGAGCCTCAGGCTTGCTCGGGAATGCCTACGCCGAAGCCGCCATCCGCCGTGGCCATGAAGTCATCGCACTTTACAACAGCACAGAGCCCACTGCGCGCGGCATTGCGCAGCGTATTCAAATTGACGCCCAAGAGCTGGATAAAATGACTGCCCTCGCCCTCGAGCTCTGGCCTGACACTATCGTCAATTGCGCAGCCATCTCCTCACCTAATGAGGTTGATGCCGACGCGGCACTCGCCGAGAAGATCAACGTCGCTCTACCGCGCCACCTCTCGCAACTATCGACTCACCTCGGTGCCCGCCTCCTACATGTCTCGACTGACATGGTATTCGATGGGCACTCCGCCGAGCCCTACCGCTCCACCGACATGCCCTGCCCGACCAATCTTTACGGGCAGACAAAATTGATGGCCGAACGGGAAGTGCTTGAGCACAACCCAGAAGACCCCGTCGTGTTACGCATCCCCATCCTGATGGGCAACAGCATCAACGGCCTACGCAGCGCCCACGAAAAACTTCTCGCTGCCGTCGCACGCGGCGAACGGCCCAAGCTCTTTTGTGACGAAATCCGCCAGCCTTGCTCCGCCTCCAACGTCGCCGAAGTACTACTCGAACTCACCGAGCGCCGCGACCTGCACGGCATTTTCCATTGGGCCGGCGCCGAAACCATGAGCCGTTTCGAAATGGGACAACGCATCCTTCAGCATTTCGACCTGCCGCTTAATAGCGTGCAGTCCATCTGTAAAAACGATGATCCAGAATACGCCAACCGCCCAAGCAACCTGACCTTTAATCTACACCCGATCGTCAGTAAGCTTAAAACAAAGCCCGCGACCTTTAAAGAGCAACTCGAAGAGCTCACCCACATTGAGCCGCTGAGCTCAGCCGACCACTAGCCACTACCAGCTGTGCCACTCATCATCCTACCCAACACCTTTGGCGACGCCGCGACCAACATGGCCATCGACGCCTCACTGCTCTACACTCTACCAGCAGGGATCGCCGCCTTTCGTCACTACGGATGGACCGAGCCAGCCATCACCTACGGCTATACCCAGCGCAGTGCAGCAGTTGCAGCCACCTGCGCCGAAGACCTACGCCTTTGTCGTCGACTCACCGGCGGCGGCATCGTCGATCACCGCAACGACTGGACATACGCCCTCGCACTGCAAGGCGACCTAGCTGCAGCCGCTGCACCTGCCACCGAGCTTTACGCGACCATCCATACTTGCATTCAACAGGCACTCAAAAAGCAATTGATACCAAGCCAACTCGCGCCGTGCCCACGCCACTGCGACAACCCCCCCCCCGTACTCGACGCCCCCGACCACTGCTTCCTGCAACCCACCGCTAATGACGTAACACGGCCCGACGGCACAAAAATAGCCGGCGCCGCCATGAAACGCGCACGTGAAGGCCTACTCGTACAAGGCTCAATCGACCGTGGTGCACTACCCGACGAGTTCAATTATCACACCTTCGCCGAAGCCTTCCAACAAGCCCTCGCCAGCCAGCTCGCGATCCCCATCGGTACCACCGAAGACCTGCGCAGCCTATTCGACAGCGCACGCATACAGCAAGAGCGCGAACGATTTGAAAGTGAAGCGTGGATCAATCGACGCTAAACCGCATACGCCGCTCGAGCGCTGTCAAGCAGACCACACTAACACTTTAAACAGATGCTCATCACTAAGATTGATCAGGCTAAACATAAGCTTCGCCTTCCGTACGGCCGTCCTGCAGGACCTTGGCCCTGAACTTAAATAACGACCCTAGGCGCTAGATGAGATCGACGATGAACTACGGTTCACAATGGTGCAGCAGCACCTTTACTTCATCTCTGTTCATCATTTTTTGATAGCTTCACAAAAGGTTTAAACCGCACATCGACTGGCTCAGCATAGCGTGCGCGCAGATCCTTTGCCGGGTCGAAGCCAAACTGAGGCGACAGTCGGTCCTCCCAATGCAGCTGATCGACTTGCTTCAATCGCCAGGGTTCATGGGCCACATCCCCTCGATACAGTGACACGCCATCCGTCGTATATAAATGATAGCGCTCAACTAGCCAACGATCCAGCGCATCCGCCGCGATCGATGCTCCAATTTGAGACTCCATCGAAAATGAATCGGGCGCCCCAAAAGAATAGTGCCCATCTTGTACCTCTCCCCTCATTTTCCTGACTCGATACGGCAAATGAAAGACCCGCGTTGCAATCCACTGCCCCAAGCGACTGTCAGTATCCAAGGTCAAGAAAAGCACACCAGGCCGCCCTCGATAAGTTACATACGTGCGCAGGTTCAGCTCCCACAGCGAAATGAAAGGCAGCGCAGGGGTGACCGGGAAGCGAATATGCGACATGTAAAAAGGCACGATACTCAACCATGCAGAGCCATCGAACAGATCCAAATCCAGACCAGACGGGAGTTGATCGCTAATCACCTCAAAATTGCAGCGAAAACTCAAGAACTGCACATGTGACCAACGCTGTGCGATCACCCATCGATTCGATTGAGTTTGATTAGTCGGCTCCATAGTTGTGATGCATCAGTTCAGACCAGAATTCATTACAACTTTAAACAAATAAACACAAAAAAGGCGAAATGCTCACACAACTGTGAATAAGTTTTCAGTTTTAACTTTTACAGTCCGCAGGAGGTTGCCAGTCTGTCTGCTAGATGCCCGAAAAAGACCGCGAATTCGTCCACCTACACGTCCACACTGACCACAGTCTGTTGGATGGTTGCTCGCGAACGGATAAGCTCTGCTCCCGTGCGGCGGAACTCGGAATGAAGGCGCTATCGATCACCGACCACGGAGTGCTCTACGGTTTGACTAGCTTCTTCAAACAGGCGGAGAAGCATGGCATCAAGCCCCTGCTCGGCTGTGAAATCTACCTGATTTACGAGCAAAAACTGGCCATCGTCAATGAACTGCGCGCCAAGCAAAAGTCCCATCACATGGGCTTACTTGCGCGTAATTTCACCGGCTACCAGAATCTTTGCAAAATCGTCTCGCAAGCGCACACCGAAGGTTTTTACCGCAATCCGCGCTCCGATATGCAGACCCTTGCCCAATACAGCGAAGGTCTGATCGGATTTTCAGGCTGCTTGGCAGGAGTGATTCCTCAATTCCTGCTGAAGGACGAATACGATAACGCACGCGATGCAGCGGCCCAATTTGTTGATATTTTCGGCAAAGATTACTTCATCATCGAGATAATGGATCACGGCATTGAGGAGCAGCGCCGGATTATTCCGGGTTTGTTGAAGATCGCCGCGGAATTTGATCTCAAGGTCGTCGCCACCAATGACGTCCACTACGTCAACGACACCGACTGGGAGCCACACGACGCGCTACTCTGCATCCAGACCGGCGCCAAAATCAAAGACGAGAAGCGCATGCGTTACGACTCGCACCAGTTCTACCTCAAGTCACGCGAGGAGATGGAGCTCGCCTTCAAGGAAGTGCCCGAGTCGATCACCAACACCTCCGCCGTCGCCGAAATGTGTGAAGTTAAGCTGCCCTTCGGCGACGACCACTACCCAGTTTATGATCGTCCGATCGAGATCAACTCCGTCAACGATCACGAAAATTTCGACCGTATACTGCACATTTACGAGGTACAAAAAAACACCATCCTCATCCGCGATGGGCACCAACCGATCACTCTAAGCGAAGCCGAGCGCATCAAACACAAAGCCAATGGGCTCTACCTGTTTGAACTATGTAAAGATGGGCTCAAAGAGCGTTACGGGACCAACTACGATGCCTGCCGCGCGAACTGGGAAAATGTATCGACCGACGACAAGCGCTATTGCGAGCAGCTCGAATATGAACTGGCGATCATTACTGGCACTGGCTTCGTCGACTACTTTCTGATTGTTTGGGACTTCATTGACTGGGCGCGCAAGCAAGACATTCCAGTGGGTCCCGGTCGTGGTTCGGGTGCGGGCTGTATCGTAGCGTATGTGCTAAAGATTACCGATATTGACCCACTCAAATTCGGCCTACTGTTTGAACGTATGCTTAATCTGGAGCGCGTATCGCCACCCGATTTCGACGTCGATTTTTGCATGCGGCGCCGCGATCAAGTGGTGAACTATGTGCGCGACAAATACGGCAAAGACCGGGTGGCAAATATTATTACCTTCGGCACGTTTGGCGCGAAGATGATCGTGCGCGACCTCGCCCGCGTCAATGAACTCGAATTCTCCGAGGCCAACAAGATCGCGAAGATGATCCCCGACGAGCTAAACATCACGCTCGATGATTCAGTCAAAAAATCTCCGGAACTCGCCGCTGAGATCACTCACAATCGAGTCGCCAAAATTATCATTGAGCAAGGACGCGTGATTGAAGGCATGATTCGCAATACGGGCAAGCATGCCTGCGGCGTCATTATTGCCGACCAAGATATCACTAATCTGATACCAGTCACTTTACAGGAAGGCGACCTGACCACGCAGTATCCGAAAGGCCCTTCCGAGGATCTCGGCTTGCTAAAAATGGACTTTTTGGGCCTCAAAACCCTAACCGTTATCGATGATGCGCAGGCCAATGTGCGCACCACCCGCTCGATGCCAGATTTTAGTATCGAGACTGTGCCTCTGGATGACCAAGCCACTTTTGACTTACTCAACAGTGGCCGTACTACCGCTGTCTTCCAATTGGAGTCCGGTGGCATGCAGCAACTTTGCCGACAGATCGGCCTGAGTACCTTTGAAGAGATCATTGCGTTGATCGCGCTCTATCGTCCTGGACCGATGCAGTTCATCCCTCAATTCATTGAGGGTAAAAAAGATCCATCAACCGTACAGATCCCACACCCGCTGCTCAAAGAACTAGTGGAAGAAACGTACGGCGTATTAGTTTATCAGGAACAGGTCATGCAATCCGCGCAAATCATCGCTGGCTACACACTTGGCGGCGCGGATATTCTTCGCCGCGCGATGGGTAAAAAGATTAAGTCGGTGATGGACACGCAGAAGCAGGTATTCATCGACGGCGCGCGTAAGACCAATCAAATCGACGCGAAAACAGCCACTGCGATCTTCGCATTACTGGAAAAATTTGCGGAATACGGTTTCAACAAATCACACTCGGCTGCGTATGCAATGCTCAGCTACCGTACCGCCTACCTAAAGGCAAATTACCCAATCGAGTTCATGGCCGCCGTGCTCACTTCCGAGCAAGGCAACTCCGATAAGATCTCCAACATCCTCGCCGAGTGCCATGCCATGGATGTGCCTGTACTAAGTCCCGACATCAACAGTTCTGGCAGCGACTTCACCCCGATCATCGAAGGTGACTGTGGCAGTATTCGATTCGGCATGGCTGCAATGAAAGGCGTCGGCGAAGGCGCTGCCATCGTCATCATTAACGAACGCGACGCCAACGGCCCTTACCAAGACTTCACCGACTTTATCGTTCGATCAGCCGATAAAGCCGTCAACCGCCGCGTGATCGAAGCACTGATTAAAACCGGCGGCTTCGATACCTTCGGCGAAGACCGCGCCACGCTACTGGACTGCCTCGACTCGGAACTGGCTGAAGCCGAAAGCACACGCCGCGACCGCGAAGCCGGGCAAAGCTCATTATTTGATATGATGGGCGGCGATCAAGGTCTGGATGCTCAACAACCAAGCGGCCCGTCCCGCAAGACCGTCCCGTTGATGCCAATGACCGAAAAGCTGCGCTACGAGAAAGAGCTGCTCGGTTTCTACATTTCGGGACACCCGATGGATGCCTACGCAGGGCTCGACACGGTGATCGATACCTTTACCAAACCAGAAGACTTAGTAAACTTTGACGACCGCACGACGTTCCGCCTGGGCGGCATCGTCAGTAATTTACAGATTAAATATACCCGTAAAGACAGCCGCCAAATGGCCGTCTTCAATCTCGCAACCGCCACGCACAGTTACGAGATGATCATGTTCCCCGAACCTTATGAGAAAAACGGCGCACGACTTGAGGACGGCAAGCTCACTCTGATTCATGGCCAGATCGGCCGACGCAACGGCGAGATGAGCCTCGCCGCTCACGAGGTATTCGATCTCGAGCAATCGATCCCACGCATCATTCAGCGAATTAATTTCATCCTGCACCCTCACGAAAAAGGCGCCACGGACTTCATCGATAAATTCCGCAAGATGATTGATGTTGAATACGGCTCCACCTGCGTGAATCTGAGCTTTTTGATCGACAATCAGATCGTTGAAACCGAGACTGCGCAGTCGCTCACATTCACAATCACTGGCACAAATTATAAAGAGCTACGCCGTCACCCTGCTCTCGCTGGTGTGCGAATTCAATCGATCGCAGTGCAACCAGTCGATGACCGGCGTCCTTGGGAACGTGGCAAAAAGAGGTTCTAAGCTCACTTAACTTTGTAGTATTTGATGCAACGCTAAGCTCTGCTTAGGCGCTCGCAAATGGGATTCCACCTCAGCTCCACACTCTGATAATCTTGTCATTCAATTCGACTCTGACCAAGTTCTTCCTACATGTCTAATCGTCAGCAGATGTTCGCCAGCTTTAAGGAAAAGCGCACGCAATCCAATTTTTGGATCAATGGCTCTTTGTATGCCTGCTTAGGGATCGCTTTTTTACCGATCACACTCTGGGTGGCCACGACCGCGAATCAGCAGAATCGCATTTTAAACGCCCTGATGGTACTAGCCACAGCGATCGTTGCACTCGTGTCCTACAGTCGAATCGAAATCAAAGAACCCCTGACTCTCAACAAGAGTGCACGCCACACGCTAGTCACAGCTTATGCGCTATTACTGCTGAGTGTGTTGGCGCGTAAAGTCATCCCTCACACATCTGAAGCGCTCAGCCTGATCAGCTCATTGGTAGCGATTCCTGCCTATTGCTTCGGGCTCGCATCGTTGGTGCTCTACATTTTTGGCGAAGGCGCACGCCGTATCACCTATACAGCAACCGGCACATTCTGCACATTTATATTGCTAAGTATATCGATGGCCGCGCTCGATTGGCCACTCCGCACAATCGCAGGAAAATGGAGCGGCATGGGGCTCAGTGCCCTGGGCAAGACAGTTGAACTCGGCCTACAAGGCAGCACCTCGGCCGCACCCCCTCAGCTCATACTGTTGGTCAATGAGTATCCGTTTCACGTCGCTTCGGAGTGTAATGGATTCGGCGTCATTCTGACGAGCCTGCTCCTCTCCTTACTGCTAGCGATCTACCGCAGACTCGGCCCAATCGATGCTGCTTTCAATCTAATCTCAGGCATCACACTCGGCTTTCTCTTTAACACGCTACGCATTTTAATCATCGTGTTATTAGCGCCTTCAATGATGGACCACTATCATCTGATGCACGAAATCGTCGGTGGTATTACCTACTGGAGCTGCCTGATACTCACTTGGATGATACTCAACGGCCCAGTAGGCAATGAGCCCAAGGACCGCACAATCGATCAAAACGACGCTCACAGCGAGAGCCGCGGCTGTTAATCGAGAGTAGCGTCTCTCGGGCCAGCCTGAACGCCAGTGGCAGTGATCTCAAACACGTGTTTGCCATTGTAAGCGTTTCAACCTATTTTACTTAATGTAATATAGCCATTCCGACTCTCCGTCGCCCTGCTGCTTCCAGCATTGCTATGGGCCTAGGGACTCCACGATCGGAGTCGACCAGAGCCTTGAACGCACCATCGAGATGCGGTTTGCCCAACCCAGAAACCATAAGCGACGCTTAAAACGGCTGCGAATTGTCCGCACCTGCTAATTCGGGGCGATTGGTATCTTGATTGAAGCGCATGGACAGCAATTTCGAAACGCCCTTCTCCGGCATCGTCACGCCGAATACGGTATCTGCGTTAGAAATCGTGCGCTTATTGTGCGTGACGATAAGGAACTGCGACTTATCAGTAAAGCCATGCAGCGTCTCACAGAAACGTCCGATATTGGCATCGTCGAGCGCGGCATCTATCTCGTCCAACACACAGAACGGGCTAGGTTTGACCATGTAGATCGCGAACAGCAATGCCACTGCAGCCATCGTACGTTGACCACCCGACAGCAGTGTCACGCTTTTTAAGCGAGTTCCAGGTGGGCGCGCAATGATATCAATTCCCGATTCCAGAGGATCATCAGAATCGACTAGAATAAGGTCAGACTCGCCACCTCCAGAAATTTTCTCATAAGTAAAAGAGAAATTCTTACGCACCTGATCAAAGGTTTCGCGGAATAACTTCTGCGACGTCTCATTGATTTCATCGATACTTTTCACCAATGCATTTTTCGCATTCCACAGATCTTCACTCTGGTTTTTGAGAAAATCATGACGTTCCTTCAAATCTGTATATTCACTAATCGCATCGAGGTTCACCGGGCCCATATTTGCAATACGGCTCTTCAACTCAGACACTTCCTCCTCGATCACACTCCAATTCGTGCCATCCATCTCCGCAAGTTCTTCTTCGGTCGGGTCACGGCGCTCATGCTTCGGCTGAGCGGCGAGCTTGTCGGGGTCATCCAGTTCGTCCAGATTTACGCGTTTATCAAACTCGACATTGCCCTCCCAGAGCTCGGCCTTCCAGTCGACGCGTGCCAGTTCGATTTGGTATTCGTCCTGAGCTGAACCTTCGATAAAACCGATCTGTGAGCGCTCTTCGGCAAGGCGGATTTCAAGACGGGTCAACTCTTGATCAAAAGTTCGACCTTCATTGCGACGCCCAGAAAGACCGCCATCAATTCCAGCAATCATCGCATCCATTTCTTTAATCGCTGCTCGGTCTTCGGACAACTGCCCGGCGGCCACCTTTAAGGTCTTATCAAGTTCGAGGCTTTTTTCAGATTCCTGAGCCCCGCTGCCCTTGAGTTGGCTAATCTGCTCATTGATTGTATCAATTTCCTGATTACGACGGATGATACGATTATGTAAGCTAGCGGTCTCGCGCTGTACTTCTCCGAGAACGCGATCAACCGATTCAAGACGTTGCTTCTTCTCTGCTAATTCAAGGCGGACGTCTGCCAACGCTTCGCGCTTTTGGTCACGAGTCTCACGGGAATGTGCAATCGCATCTTCCAAATCAGTGCCATTCTGGCGCTCTTCGAGCAAGCCTTGGTCGGCGGCGGCGAGCTCCTGCTTCGACTCTTCCAGGTCTTGCACTGAGTCACTGTGATGCGCATCGAGTCGTTCCAGCTCTTCCTCACTCTTATGATGAGAGCGGGCATTTTGCTCAACTTTCTGCCCCTGGTTACGCTCTTCCGCGACCAATCCAGAAACTTCACTGGCGAGTTCGCTCAGGCGTTGCCGCTGCTCCTCAACCGAAGCTTCAGCGTCATGCCGCTGATCTTCTAGAGTGGTAGATTGCTGGCGCAAAGTGTTGAGCTCCTTGCGTTCGGTGTCGATTTCGCTGCGAAGCTTACGAATATCAGACTCACGCCCAATCACACTGGAGGACTTCTTGCCAGAAGTTCTTCCACCATGAATCAAACCACGGCAGTCAATGATTTCACCATTTTGAGTCGCCACCAGCAGGAAGTTGAACTCCGGGTGCGCCTTCCAGAATCGAACAAAATCCTCAAGGCTTTCGGCAAAATAACAATTGGTCAGCAAACGTGAAACGGCCTCGCTGAGATTGGAATCGCGCGCAAGCACAACTGAAGCGGCTGGCACGACTCCGTCTGGCAGCTTCACGCCAGGCAGCTTACTAGAGCCGGACTCTAGGTTGACCTGCAGGCAGGCACGCCCGAGTTGATCCGCCTCGAGCTTCTCAATCACTGTGAGCGCTTGTTTCGGATCACCAATAAATAAGGCTTCCGCCGCCTGACCGAGTAGAGCCTGCAGGGCACTGCTGTAAGCAGGCTGCACTTTCAGCTCTTTGGAAATAATCGAAATACTGTCTTTTGCCACGAGGTCGCCGAGTTTATCGCCGAGGATCGCCTTCGCACCTTCGCCAAATCCTTCGAACTTGGCCTGCAAGTCCTCAAGCACATTGAGCTGAGCAGTCTTACGCGCAATGCCTCGGTCCTGTTCCTGAATCTGTTCCTGCATCGTGCGGAACTGCTGGAAAATCGCCTTTGAATCGATGCGGGCCTTCTCTAGCGAAACCTCACTGGATTGTTGCTCCTCACGGCGCTTAGCCAACATTCGTTGAATATCGGCATGCCCCTTTTCTAGAACGACGATCTCTTCCTTCAACGTCAAAAGTGTCTCCGTCAACGCGGCGTGTTTAACCTGATAAGTCTTTAAGTCAACTTCGAGCGTGGTGCACCGCGAGCGGGTCCGATTAATCCGATTCTCGGCCTGCAGCACCGCTTGTCGACGCTGTTGCAGTTGCGTCTCCATCTCACCGAGTTGCTCTTGAGAATTAACTAATTCTGAATTGCGGTCTCGAAAGATACGATCGGAGTCATCCACCACATCGCTCTGTAGTTGTTTATTCTCGGACTCACTCCGAGCACGCGCTGCTAATTCGTTTTGCTGCGCTTCGAGGCCTTGAATCTCTTTTTGATATTCCGCAATACGTGCTTCCAAGTCCTTGATGCGAATTGCCGAGAACTCCGCCTGATTCTCGGAATTTTCTTTTTCAGAGCGCAGATTAAACACGCGCTGCTGCAGCTCCTGCATATTGTCGTACAATTCGGTACGGGCGCTTTTCTGCGTCGCCAGTGCTGCTTCATCAGCGGCCATCGATTCGGTGTGCGCCTCGAGCTTTTCACGTAGCTCATTCGCGCGTACTGCGACCGCATCAATCGAGCCTTTTAAGGCGCTGAAGCGATACGAGCTAAACGCCAAATCCAAGTGAGTCAGACGGTGCTTAATGCGCTGATAGCGCAACGCTTTACTGGCTTGTCGCTTGAGCGAGCCAATTTGCCGGCTGACCTCCTCGATCACGTCGGTGACCCGAGCTAGATTGGCATCGACGAGCGAGAGCTTATTAAGCGCCTCCTTGCGTTGCGCTTTGTAGAGTGTAATACCCGCAGCCTCTTCGAAAATAGTGCGACGTTCGCCGGGGTTCGTTGATAGAATCTGATCGATCTGACCCTGCAGCATAAACGAGTAAGACACGCGACCCACCCCAGTATTAGCGAACAAGCGTTGAATGTCCTTCAAGCGCGAGACCTTACCATTGATATAATAATCACTGCCGCCATCGCGCGACACGCGGCGCGCGATCTCGACTTCATTAAAGGCAGTGCCAAGTTCTGCTTCGCAATCGGTAAACGTTAGCGAAACCTCGCAGGTTGGCAGGCCTTTGCGCTTATCGGTACCCTCAAAAATGACGTCCTGCATGGACGCACCGCGCAGTGCTTTCGCACTCTGCTCGCCCAGCACCCAACGAATCGCATCAACGATGTTACTCTTGCCGCAACCATTCGGACCAACGACAGCAGTTACCCCGCGGCGCAGATCGAGGCGCGTGCGATCGGCAAAACTTTTAAAGCCACTGATGACGATCTCTTTGAGGTACATGAATACTAAATATGGACAGCTAAGGGTGGGGTAGAAAAGTTCTAGAGAATCACCCAGAGCGAGGCTCGCAACCCTAAAAGATACCAGAGAAATAGTTGCTAGATGCAGCGCATCGACCCATATTGGCTCCAACCATCATTCTTCCCAATTCTTATGCCTGAATCACCACAATGCTCCCGCGACGAATGGCCGACCAAAGCCTATAAAGATCTCAATTTCTTAAATAGTGATGACGCCCGCAATATTCGGGTGCTCTGCGAAATGACTGAGCCTGGGCTGCGCTTCGCAGAGGAAAAAATCAAAGACACGATCGTGTTATTTGGCTCTGCACGTATTATGCCCATTGATGTCGCGCAGGCTAGACTCGAGGACGTACAACGCGCCATCAATGATCCCGACCACCTCAATGCCGACGAAAAGCACGCGCTGCACCTCGCGCAAAGCGCAGTAAAATCAGCGCCTTACTATCAGATGGCAGTCGAACTCGCCGAAGAGCTCACCAAATGGTCGATGAGCCTGCCAGAGAAAGACCAACGCCGTTTCATCATCTGCTCTGGCGGCGGCCCGGGAATCATGGAAGCCGCCAATCGCGGCGCTCATAATGTCGGCGGCAAATCAATCGGCCTCGGCATTAGCCTGCCTTTTGAGCAAGGCGTGAACGAATACATCCCCGTGAATCTACAGTTCGAATTCCACTATTTCTTCGTCCGTAAATACTGGTTTATATTGCTGGCGAAGGCCTTGGTCGCCTTCCCTGGCGGATTTGGCACCATGGATGAGCTGTTCGAGATACTCACACTGGTGCAGACTGGCAAAGTCAAAGACGCCCCGCCAATCGTGCTATTTGGCAGTGATTTTTGGAACAGCGCGGTCAACTTCGAAGCGCTGGTCGAATGGGGCACGATCTCACCGAAAGACTTAGATTTATTTACGGTGGTCGATACCGTCGAAGAAGCCCGCGACACTATTATCGAGCAACTGACGGCGCGATTCTTATCGTAGCTGCTGCTTTAGCGATAGACGCGCTCACTATGCAGTGAGAGCAGCTTCACGCTGACACAAAGTAAGCCATTGAGCGCGAGCCAATAGACCGGACTTTGAAAGATAAAGTCCACAAAGGCATGCCCAAATGCCGTGCTGAGCCCGACCATTAGCATCAGCGCGCATAAGGTATTGCCCGATGCTCGAAACAGTAGATGCCAGACCCAATAGCCAAAGATCATCAGTAAAAACCCACAGCCCACGATCCCATATTCACACAGAAACTGTACAATATCATTATGCGCGTAGTGATAAACCTTTCGTCCAATCCAGCCACGCTTGGGGTGGTAACGTTGATAGTAAATCTGCGGATAGCTCTTCTGGTACATCGGGAAAATATAGCGCCATGAGCCTGCGCCCCATCCGAGCCACAACTCCTCT
>Ga0209713_10000032_pt1 | contig 96049 bp, 88 predicted proteins | sample ArcOceMetagenome_3_FD_187444 | JGI IMG/M metagenome (GOLD analysis project Ga0209713, IMG submission 187444) | Marine eukaryotic phytoplankton communities from Arctic Ocean - Arctic Ocean- Svalbard ARC20M Metagenome (SPAdes) (version 2) | ecosystem: Environmental > Aquatic > Marine > Oceanic...
TCTCATACCCATAGCAAGTGGAATAGCTGCATTATGATCAACTAGAAACTATAGACTCCGTAACTGCTAGGGACCAAAGGAACAAAGAATCACACTTATTTCCCTCCCTACACTTAACATGCCATACCCCTTTACTCTCCCCTTAAATACAAACCCAAAGGGCTTCTAGGGACTCCTAGGTCAATATCCTTGTGCAAGGACGGGGTATCTTAAGAAGGGATGCTGGGGGCGGGGGGCCAAAGAGCCCGCCATCGAGTGCTGTGTATATGAATCTATCGCCTTTAAAAAATTTTATCCCTTCATCTCTTGATTAGGGATGGCGAAATTCGTGGTATGACATCTCTTGCAGCAAACGGAGGCAATAGTGGTCACCTCTCCTCGACAAACAACAACTTAGTTACACGAACAAGAGGCTCACCAAGCGCCCAGAAGCACGCTGTAGGGGCAGGCCCCCACTTAATGGCAAGTGCCGATTTACTGATTTATGGCGACCATTTCCATTAGCAAAATACTTATAGTTAATGCTTTACGTAGCACATAAACAAACACGCCAAATGCACGCACACTGTTAAATCATTCCACTCCTAATACCTTTGTGGATTTTCACCCTTATGGCGTGAATCGTCTCTGTGAGGCCCCACTAGTTTCCTGCCTGAATAACTCGTGTTCTAAAGAAGGCCTTGTTGCCGCCAATTGAGGAACTGTGCACTGCAGTCCACGTCTGCAAGTCATCGGAGGCTTCCACTACGATCTCGTGGGTCCCTGCTCCGACTGTGTCGGAGGGTAAGGATACGATGTTGGCTTGCTTGTACTCGACTTCAGAGGCTCGGGTAAGCTTGTAACCTATAGAGCCTTCTATCGAAGCATTGCTACTGACTAAACAAACAATTAGTGGACCAGCTAAACTATAACCTGACAAATCCTCGACGCTCTCAGATGACGGAACGAATTTCCTAAAAAGTACCCCATCTTCTATTAATGAGTATTGGATTACTTTTGTTATATTTGTTAAAACTGTGTCAGGCTCTAGTCCTATTATTTGAACATAATTACCATTCGCAGTCATCCGATAGCTTGAAATAATATCCAAGACGTCTCCGTTGTTTAATTGAATGTAGTGAGGTATAGGACCTGGCTTTGTTGACAAATATCCATATTCAATTGCGGACAAAGAAGCGCAGAGTCCAATAAGTGGAATAAATAGTAGTAATTTCATAAGGTTATTCTCCGCTGGTTACAACTCGTGTTCTAAAGAAGGCCTTGTTCCCGCCAATTGAGGAACTGTGGACTGCTGTCCACGTTTGTAGGTCTGCTGAAGTTTCAACGACGATTTCTTGCGTGCCTGCACCAACTATATCAGCAGGAAGAGAGATAATATTGGCTTGCTTGTACTCGACTTCAGAGGCTCGGGTAAGCTTGTAGTTAACGTACCAGAGGGACGAGCTAGTGCTGGGCTGGTATCTCAGTTGAACTGTGGCTGGACCTACAATATGCCTACGCATCTCTGAACCGTTGAGTATTATATGATTCTTGGTATATTCTTTTACCGTGCCTGGGTCATAGGCCGCTATCAACCCCCATAGTCCATTGCTATCGCTCCGATTAGTCATCACATCTATATTTTGCGACAACACATACATTGCATCGCCATCATTGAGTGTAATGATTTCCGAATTAGTACCCGCAGGATATGTACGGAGGCTTCCATACTCAACGGCAATTAGTGGACTGAAATGAAGTAGCGCTGCAATTGTAATTAGGATAGTCTTCATGGGTATTTTACTCACCTATTGTTTTAATAGTTGTACGAAAGAAAGCCTGTGAGGCGCCGCTAAGTTGCGAAGTGTGTAGCATATCCCAGCTCCCTAAGTCGTCGGATCCTTCAACTACTAGACTTAAATTGCCGCTGCTAACTGACTCAGATGGAATAGATAGGATGGCTACGCTCTTAGTATCAATCTCTGACCTCCGAGTAAGCTTGTAGCTGCAGTAAGAATTGTAGGATACATTAACTGTAGGGTGGACAAGGAAAATGCGTCCAGGGCCGACAATAATTCGTTCGCTTTGGATGTTTTTAAAGCCATAGTCTTGCGCACCTATATCCAAGTCATAGTAATCATAGGTAAAGGAAGCGCCCGTTGTTTCATCGATGATATGATTTAGGGTTGCCCCCGTAGAGTAAATTACCTCGAAAACGTCACCTTCAGCTAACTCGATTGAGTCTGACTCGAGCTGTGACGAAGTGGTTGTTAATCGTCCATATTCAACTGCGGGGAGCGACGTGCAAAGCACAGAGACCAGGACAAAGGGATAGATTAGCTTCATATCGTAGATATGAATATGTAATACATTGACTGTAAACTAAATATTTCCAAAAAATGACTTTTGAGCAATTCGCCGAAAGGCATAAGCTATCTCGTGAATGGCTTGCGAAGCAACCGTCAGCTAATAACACTTAGACAGGTGACTAGCAGCCCCAGAGGAGGATGATTCATCGATCGCCGATGGCGGCACTATTAGCATCCCGACCAGCACCACCTCGCTGCGCCTCAAAACATTTCAGAACGGCGGCTCGCTCACCTCTGATGTCGTGCTCTACGAATACACCTACAATGCGCCCACTAACTATGTACCAAAACCTGATTTCCGTTGGAATTGGAATATTAGTTTAGCGGCGGCCTCGGATAACTATCCAAGGTTGAGCTATGCAATTGACGGCCTAGGATCGTGCAAACTCTACAATTCAGAGAATGGCGGCAGCTCATGGGCCACGCTTCGAGGATCCACAATTGACGGAGTATTCTACGAGGACTCCACAGAGATCCTTCCGAGTTGGAATCCTTCTGATTACAGGGCTTATGGCGAGAAAGCAGGTTACTTAGATTCAAATCAATTAATTGTTCCTGATCGAGTTATCTCTCCTATTCTCTGGAAGCAAGATAACGGATATGGTAATGATTATGTGGGTATGCAGTGCTTTGGCACTAATTGCACAATTTGGTACCGATCTGCAAATAAATCTAAGTCAGGGGGAAATTGGTCAAACTGGTCTAGTTGGAGGTCAGTTTCTGGGAGGGGATGGGGTGATGTTATTGGATCAGCCTATCCATTAAAAAACTTAGAAACAAAATATACTTGGTTTCAGTACGAGGTTTACGTGGCGCAATCAGGTTTTACTAATAGTGAAAAAATGTTTATTGATGCACAAGCCAACGTTTGGAAACGAGGGGGAGAATCAGGAATATCACTTGGATTTGCAGACTCTAGAAATCAATATTACTCTGACTAATGAACTGTCGAAGTGCAGTATCCTTAATCACTTAAAGAACTTTACCGCCTGCGCCTGCGGGATTAACTCCCCCAGGTACGAGCGCCACAAGGTCTGCGAGTTGGTATGCTTGAGCACCAGCGCCGTGCGCTCTGCCGATCGATACGCGCTCATGTGCAGCGTGCAGAAAGTGTCGCGGGCTGCATTGTGCGGCCACGCTTTGAGGCCCAGCTTTTTAATGATCGCGGGCCGCATCTCTTTTTCCCAGCGATTATTAAATGGCTTAGGCACCGCCCCCGAATCCGCGCGCCCTGGTGTCGCTTTATAAGCGCGCCAGAAAGCGGGAGGGATGTCGTCGATCGCCCAGGTGTCACCAGTTTTCGAGCCCTCCGACTCAGCGCCCTCTGGCGAATACACCCAGCCGGGGATGATCACGCGCTTCTGTGCCGGCTGGATCCACTCCCAGCGGAAGCGCTCAGCCTCGGCCGTGCGAAATCCTAAATAGAAACGCAGCGCGTAGTGCGTCCGGTACTGCGGCCACTCCGCCGCGATCAGGGCCATCGTCGCCTGCGCCTGCGCCACCGTCATCGGGTGCTTTCGGCCACCGCGCACCGCTGGCAGATCCTCCTGCGCCACCTGCGCCATCGGCGAAGCCACCAGCCAGCCACGCCGCAGCGCAAAATTAAACAGATTTTGCAGCACCATGCGAAAATTCGCGCGCGTCCGGGGAGCCGCCGCCATATCCAGCAGCCACGCCAGCACCTCATTACCCTGGAGATCGACCAGCGCACGCTCGCCGAAGTCGCCCACAAACACCGCCAGCCTCATGCGTAGATCGCGCACGTGCCGCGTGCTAGTTTCCTCGGGGCTCTTCCCACTCGCCACATGTTTGGCATCCACAAACAGATCGACCGCCTCACGCACCAGCATCGTCGCCGCCGTCGGGTGGTGCAGAAGGTAGAATCGAGACGCATCCACCAGCGACACCGAGTCAGGCAGAAGATCCATCGCCGTCGTCGCGTCCGCATGCACCGCGCGCGAGTAGGAGATCGCCTCAGTCCCATGTGTCGCCTCAAGCTCGATCAGTTCACGCTTACGCGCAACCGCCAGCTCCGCCGTCGCGAAAAACTCACGCGGTAATTTACGATGTCGCATGCAGTAAGGGTGCCGATGCCGAGCCGCATCTTTAGACAGAGAGACACCCCTCGGCAAAGTGACAACGTTAGTAATTGATTTTAGACGCCGACCCATGTGCCATTTTGTGACGTTTTGTGACGTTTTTGCAAGTAATAAAGGGGAATAAAGGGTAAACTAGGCAGACCGACCCCAAAGGGGAAAACGCCCTTTATCCCGCAGCCAGAGCCGCGAAGGCACAAAAAAGGCCACTCCGAAGAGTGGCCTTAAATGGTGGAGGTGGCGGGAGTCGAACCCGCGTCCCTCGTGCTTTCTTACGTGGCATCTACATGTTTAGCGTTCAATTTATTGTCGTTGCTGGATCGCCTAAATGCGAGCTATCCAGTTTCCAGGCTTCCTAAATACAACTAATAAGCGGAAGCCAGATTATCAGTTATGCCTGCTAGTCGACGCCTCACTCCCTTAGCAGGTGTCTAGGGTGAAACGTTGCCGCTTTAAGCAGCAAGAGCGAATTGTTCTTCGCCAATTATTATTTGTAATGGATTGATACGGAGCCTCCATTATCTCCGACATGCAGCCTCGTATTACGACACAAGGTCGAATCCGTGACACCCCCTGAAAAAAGTGAAGAGTGAGTGCTGAGGAGTGAAGGTGATCACACGACGAACTGACTCGATTTTGGGATTACGGAAAGAACTTGGTCCGCATTTGCGGAGGTTCTCTCAAAGAACAACCTAAATGATCACGCAGCTTGTGCTAAATAGCAAGTCTGGCTTTATGGATTTTGTGCCAGCAGCCAATGGGCAGTGGCCTTCTGGGTTCTGGATCTATGGGGGTTTACTTAAATAGCTGTATCTGGCCTGATCCATCGCAGGCCATGCGTATTTTGAATGAGCCAACATTCGCGCCGCCTTCGGTGCGGATCAATCTGTGCAGATTGTGAATGATGGGAGAGGTTGTTCGAGCTGAGAGGTGAGGCTAGGCGAGGTGGGGCTAGGCGAGGTGGGGCTTCAGGGTGGTCACTCGATGTGCAAGGTTTTTGTGAATCGTTGTTTATGAGTCAATACTTTGCCGCGTGTATTGGAAATCGAACGACTGTGCTCTGATGTGTGGTCATGCCAGAGGCCAATCCAACAAAGCCCGACGTCCTAAGAACGTCGGGCTTTGTTTTAAAACGATTGAAGTTGAGGATCTAAATCAGGTCTTTGACGGCCTCACGCTCGTCTTCGAGCTCTTGCACAGTGGCGTCGATTTTAGCGCGGCTGAATTCGTTGATCTCGATGCCTTGGACGACTTCGATCTTGCGACCATCGGAACGCACAGGGAGGGACGTGATCAAGCCTGGTGTAGTATTGTAGCTGCCGTCGGAGCAGATGCACATGCTGATGCTGTCGCCTGCAGGTGTCGGTGTGACGATCTTGCGAACCGCGTCAACGATGCCGTTGGCTGCGGATGCGGCAGATGACGAGCCACGTGCTGCGATGATTGCTGCACCGCGCTTCTGCACGTTGGGAATGAATTCCTCCTTGAGCCAAGCTTCGTCGTTGATGACTTCGGCTGCAGATTTGCCGCCGATTTGTGCAGAGTAAAAGTCCGGATACTGTGTGGCGGAGTGATTGCCCCAGATCGTCATGTTAGTGACTTCGGTCACATCGACGCCTGCCTTTTGAGCGAGCTGCGTCTTCGCGCGGTTTTCGTCGAGCATGGTCATTGCGAACCAACGATCATTCGGGATACCTTCTGCGTTGTTCATTGCGATCAGACAGTTGGTGTTGCAAGGATTGCCGACGACGAGGATGCGAACATCTGCAGCAGCGTTGCGCGCGATTGCTTTGCCTTGTCCAGTGAAGACTTTACCATTGATACTGAGTAGGTCGGCGCGTTCCATGCCAGCTTTACGTGGAACGGAGCCGACGAGGCAGGCCCAGTTGACATCCTTGAAGCCTTCGTCGAGGTCGGTGGTTGCGACCACGTCTTTAAGAAGTGGGAAAGCGCAGTCATCAAGTTCCATGACGACGCCCTTGAGTGCGTCGAGTGCTGGTGGTATTTCGATTAGGTTCAGTGCGACGGGTTGGTCTGGGCCAAACATAGCACCGGACGCGATTCGGAAGAGGAGGGCATAGCCAATGTTGCCGGCTGCTCCGGTGACTGCGACGCGAATAGGTTGTTTATTCATGATTTTCGTTTTCGATTTAAATTAAGAAAAATGCTCAAGCTATGTGGTTTGTTAAGCTTCGAAAGTTCCTGCTAATTCTTGGTAGGCTTGTTTGATCATCGCCTCGGTGGTGTCCCAATCGATGCAGCCATCAGTGATGGAGACGCCATATTGGAGGTCTTCGATCGGCTGTGGGAAAGCTTGAGCGCCGTGATTAATGTTACTCTCGACCATTGCGCCGATAATGCTCGGGTCGGTCAGGCTTTGCTGGATGAATTCATTAAAGACTTCCGGCTGACGGGCAGGATCTTTGCTGCTATTCGCGTGGCTGCAATCGATCATGATTGCGGGAGTCAGATTCGCGGCCTTGAGCTGATCGCTTGTTTGTTTGACGTCTGCGGCCCTGTAGTTCGGCCCTTTGGAGCCGCCGCGTAGGACGATGTGGCAGTTTGGATTGCCGTTGGTAGTGAGCGCATTGGCCTTACCTTCGTTGTCGATGCCGAGAAATGTTTGTGGCTGGCTGGCTGCTTTGATCGCGTTGAGTGCGACCGTGAGTCCGCCGTCGGTGCCGTTTTTGAAGCCGAGGGGCATCGAGAGTCCGGAAGCCATTTGACGGTGCGTTTGGCTTTCAGTGGTGCGTGCGCCGATCGCTGACCAGCAGATAAGGTCGGCAATGTATTGCGGTGTGATCGGGTCTAGCAGCTCGGTGGCTGTCGGCATCCCGAGGTCGATAACCTCTTTGAGGAAGCGGCGTGCGATGCGCAGGCCCTCGGGAATGTCGCTGGTGCCGTCGAGGTTTGGATCCATTATGAGCCCCTTCCAGCCGACCGTGGTGCGAGGTTTCTCGAAGTAGACGCGCATGACGAGTAACATGCGGTCTTTGACTTGTTCGGCGAGAGCGGCCAATTTATGTGCATATTCGCGGCCTGCATCTAGGTCGTGGATCGAGCAGGGGCCGACGACAACGAGTAATCGACGGTCGTCGCCAAAGATGATTTTGTTAATGGCATCGCGACTTTCGGCGACGAACTTACCTGCGGCTGCCGTTTTTTCGATCTCCTCACACAGGGCGAGAGGTGATGGTAGCAGCGTTTTGGAAGAGATGTTAATATCGGTGACTTTTTTCACAAGCGTCGATGTTTAACGAACCAGTGTGAAGGAACAAGCCATAATTCAAGTCTGGGCAGGAAACTCAAATTCTCCGATTGAAAAATCATCCAATGCGGGGCAAGTTGCCGCTATGAAGTCTATTTTTGGGTATGAATATGAGCCTGCGGCGCACCTGTTGGTGACGGATGAGGATGCGGCCGATTTTTTGCAGAGTCAGTTTTCGAATGAGCTACGGCCGTTTGATGCGGGGCGGTGCACTTATGGCGTATGGTTAAATGTCAAAGGCAAGGTGATCGCCGATAGTGTGGTTTTCTGTGAGGGGGATGAGCGTTTTCGTATTTTGAGTGAGTATTCTGCTGCGGCTGAGATCGCGCAAAAGCTTGAGCAGCATATCATTGCTGATGATGTAGAGATCGAGGCGCAACCGACTGGTGCAGCGTTGGCTTTAATCGGAACGGGTGCGGTCGAAGCGCTTGAGGCTGTAGGCTTTCCCGTACCGGCGGTCGGATCATTTGCGACGGCCTCTGGAGTGACGATTTCTCGGGGGCGTCGTGCATTAGAGCTGAGTTTTGAACTCTGGTCTGAGTCTGTGGCGACGATTGCCGAGCTGAAAGTGCGTCTGATTCAGCTAGACGTAAAATTCATCCCTAAGGAGCGAGTTGAATTGATTCGTATCGCTGCGGGAGTGCCCAGCGTGCCGAGTGAGATCGGTCCGGGGGATCTGCCAGGTGAGGGCGCATTGGTGGGGCATGGCGTTTCCCTGACAAAGGGCTGCTACCTCGGTCAGGAGGTGGTTTCGCGGATGTATAATGTGGGCCGGCCACAGCGTGGATTGTTTCGCATTTCGGGCACAGGATACGCACCAAATTGCCCGATTGCATTATATAATGTCGAGTCGAAGAAAATCGGGGAGTTGCGCAGCGCCTATTTGGCCGAAGAAGGCTGGCAGGGAGTGGCACTCTTAAAGACTCGTTATGCGGTGGTTGGCGAGTCGCTAAACCATGAGGCTGGCAGCGTGACCATTGAGGGGCTGTTTGAGGCGACTAGGGGAGGGGCAGAATAATGGCAGCTGAACCAGACCAATTGACGCTCATAAAATCCTTGTTTTTGCAGATGGGAGCGCCAGAAGAGCAGGCTGAAGTGATGGCGTCTCAGCTTCTAAAGCGGGCGGCTCAAATTGCCTTAGATCGAGATATTTTAATTATTGAGGCGGTTGAAATCCTATTAAAACAGGTCGTTGAGGCGCAGCAGGGTAGCTAATCTCGCTCTGAGAGCACTGAATCGAATAGCGCTTGGCTATGAACGTGAAAAAATAGCCTATTCAGAGCGATTTAATGTTGACGATTATTAATTCAAAGCGTCTTTTCTTGTGCGGTCATTAGGCCAAATAAACTCAATCAAATTATACACGTATATGAACAAAGCAGAACTTGTTGCAGAAGTGCAAAAATCATTAGGCGCAGATACCTCCAAAGCAGCCGCAGAACGTGCGATCCAAGCCGTTCTTGAAGGTATCAAGAAAGGTATCAAGAAGGACAAAAACGTCCAACTGATCGGTTTCGGTACATACTCCGTAACTAAGCGTGCAGCTCGTGATGGTATCAACCCACAAACTGGTGATAAGATCCGCATCAAAGCCTCCAAAGCAGTTAAGTTCAAAGCAGGAGCTGGCCTCAAGGCTGTCCTCTAGTTTTTTACCCCAAAATTAAGCTTTTCAAAAACCCGCAGCTCAGGCTGCGGGTTTTTTTGTCGATTGAGATCAAGGCTGTTGCGATCTTGGAATTGAGCGTGGCCGATCCACCCGTCGGTGTGCTCGGGCATGGCGCATTCGGCATGAAATCCTGAATAACTCGACCACGCTGCTGCGCTTGTATGGTGCGCACCTGCCTTGGTTCTGAGCTAGAATAATCAAAATGCTTGTTTGCGGTTGCCAGACCCCACAAAGGTATCCTTATTGTGACGCTTTTGATATCAACCTCCTGATGAGGACATTATTATGAGCAAAAGCTTATTTGAAAAAGTATGGGATGCACACGCCGTTCGCCAGTTGGCAAACGGACAGACGCAATTATTGATTGGCACACACCTCATTCACGAGGTGACGAGTCCGCAGGCCTTTGGTATGCTTCGTGACAAAGGCCTACAGGTGCAATACCCGCACCGCACTTTTGCGACGGTCGACCATATCGTGCCGACCAATGAATCGGTCGAGCCTTACAGCGATCCGCTCGCACAGGGGATGATTGAGGAGCTGCGTAATAATTGTGCCGCTAACAACGTCACTTTCTTTGACACCAACACGGGTAAGCAAGGGGTCGTTCATATTGTCGGGCCAGAGCAAGGTATCACACAGCCAGGCACCACTATTGCTTGTGGAGATTCGCACACGGCGACGCATGGTGCATTCGGTGCGATTGCTTTCGGTATCGGCACCAGTCAGGTGCGCGATGTACTCGCCACGCAGACGATCGCATTGAACGAGTTGAAGGTTCGCCGTATTAATGTGAACGGTGATTTGGCTCCAGGCGTTTACGCTAAGGATGTGATTTTGCATATTATCCGTCAGCTTGGCACTCAAGGTGGCACGGGCTACGCATATGAGTATGCCGGTTCGACTTTTGACGGCTTCACCATGGAAGAGCGCATGACGGTTTGCAACATGTCCATCGAAGGCGGTGCACGTGTCGGTTACGTTAATCCAGACGAAGTCACTTTCGAATATCTCAAGGGTCGACCCTACTCACCGAAGGGTGCCGCATGGGATGCTGCTGTTGAAGAATGGCAGTCATTTGCTTCGGATGAAGGCTGCTCGTTTGACGATGTGGTCGATATCAATGCCGCTGAAATACAACCAACTGTTACCTGGGGGATTACTCCAGCGCAAGGTGTTGGTATCAACGAAAACATCCCAGCGATTGCTGAAGGTGTTACTGAATCTGACCGCGCTTCAATCACTGAAGCCCTCGAATACATGAAGTTCGAAGGCGGCAGTCCAATGAAGGGTAAGAAGATCAATGTCGCATTCATCGGCTCCTGCACCAACGGCCGTCTGTCTGATTTTCAAGAAGTCGCACAATACGTCAAGGGCCACAAGGTCGCTGACGGCGTGACGGCGATCATAGTCCCTGGTTCGCAGGTTGTCGCGAAGATTGCTGAAGGGCTTGGCCTAGATAAGATCTTCATTGAAGCTGGCTTCGAATGGCGCGCCGCGGGTTGCTCGATGTGTTTGGCGATGAATCCTGACAAGTTGATCGGTGATCAGCTTTGCGCGAGTTCCTCGAATCGTAACTTCAAGGGCCGCCAAGGTAGCCCGACTGGCCGCACGATGCTCATGAGCCCGCTGATGGTCGCCGCAGCAGCCATTACTGGTGAGGTGTCCGACGCACGTGACGTATTCACGGTCGCTGGCTAATCGCTTTACAAAAATATTAATTTCAAATTTAAAAATCATGGCATCCACTCCGATCAAACAAGTTACTGGTAAGGGCGTATTCGTCGCTGGCGACGATATCGATACAGACCGTATTATTCCTGCTCGCTTCATGAAGTGCATCACTTTCGATGGCCTCGGTGAGTACCTCTTCCACGATGTTCGCAAGACCGAGTCAGGCGAAGATAAGCAGCATAACCTCAATGATCCTCGCTTTGCGGATGCATCAGTGATTTTGAGCGGTAACAACTTCGGTTGCGGCAGTTCGCGTGAGCATGCACCGCAGTCGATTCTCCGTGCTGGCTATAATGCGGTGATCGCTGGTAGTTTCGCTGAGATCTTCTTCGGTAATTCGACCAACCTTGGCGTTGTTTGTGTGATCGCTTCCGATCCGGATCGTCAGGTTCTTGCAGATGCAATTGATCGTAACCCTGAGCTGGAGATCACCATTGATGTGGCAGACCGCAAGGTTCATTTTGGCGGCAAATTCATCCACTGCGACATTAAGGCCGGCGCTCGCGAGAGTTTGCTCAATGGCACATACGATCCACTCGATGAGCTACTCCAAGGTGCTGCAAATGTTACCGAAGTGACGGATGCTCTGCCTTATATGCAGGCTTAAGATCAGTGACTTTGATATTTCTTTTCTGACAAAAGGCGTAACCTAAACGGTTGCGCCTTTTTTATCTAAGCTCCATCTTTCTGCTTTATGGATTTACTGACGAACTCTGGCATCTTTCTTTACCCCTTGGCTCTATGCTCTTTTATCGCTGTTTTTATAACGGCTGAGCGATTGATTGCACTGCGTAGTTCCAGAGTCATTCCACAACAGTTGATGGATGCTTATGCGGCAGGGGACTTAGATCAAGCAGAGGCCAGTCTTGGCTCGGTCACTGGGCGTATCATTCGGTTTTATCGCGACCGCCAACCTGATCCTGAAGCGCTCAAGGCTTATGCCCGCCTAGAGGTCAGCCGTATGGAGCGTGGCCTATTTCTACTCGAAGTCGTAATTGGTGCGGCGCCGCTGTTGGGCTTGTTGGGGACGGTGACTGGTTTGACTCAGGTGTTTGGAAATTTCTTTGCCGACAGTGGTCTGGTTGATCCGAGTGCTTTTATTGGTGGCATCGCGTTGGCCTTGAATACCACGATTCTTGGACTCGCAATTGCGATTCCAGCGTTAGCCGCACATGCGTATTTGTTGCGTCGAATTGAGCTGCTCGCCGCACGCATTAGCGTCGGTGTTGAGTATTTGACTGAACTCGGACGTAAGCGCCCACAAGCGTAGTCACTTCAGTCCACGTTAACATAACAGACGATGAGCAGCCTAGTTTCACATAGACGTCGTAACCCTTCGATCAACATCGTGCCTTTGGTCGATGTGCTTACCGTATTGCTTTTTTTCTTCATGGTGACGATGCAGTTCAAGCAGTTTAGTGCATTAAATATCACTGTGCCCGAGATCAAAACTGCGGGTAAGAATGAAGTGCAAGAGCAAATCACGATCGCACTGAGTCCGACAGGAGAGATTTATCTAAATAATCAATTGATCGAGATGCCTCAGTTTGAAGAGGCCATCAAGCTCGCAGGCGAATTAACCCCTGACTTGCCCATTTTGTTAGTGGCAGACGAGGAGGTATCGCTCAAGCACGTCACCACAGTCATGGATGTGTGTCGCAGTCATCAGCTGAACAAGATACGCTTACAGTCACGCTAGGCGGTGCTGTGCACGAAGTGGCGGTTGGAGGGAATCAGAATGCCGCCTGAGCCTGACAGAATTGTGGGTTAAACCTGCTAAACAGGAAGACTTTAAGGGGCTGAGCTGATGCTCGGCCAATCCGCTTGGTTTGACGTAGTCTGCGCAGGTAAATCGCCTACGGATCGGTGTTCGTTTTTAAATTGGGCGACGAATGCGGTGGCGATATTTTTGTGCCAAGGCTTCGTTATGCTCTGCGCCACCGTCGGCATTTTGGCTGACGTAGGTAGGGGGTGTGGCGCCAGTGGCGATGAGTTGTTCGATGATTTCCATCGAGAGCAAATTGAGTAAAAGTGCGCCACTCATGGTGGAAGTGGGGCCCACCTTGTAGGCAAAGCCAGGGGCACTGACCGCCGCATCGCCTGGTTCGCCGCCGTTATCTAAAACGTAGTCGCCGAGTTCGTAGAGTTTCTTGCCGGAAGGATGGCGCGAGGTGGTTGCTTTCGACATCTCTAGGGATGTGAGCACGATAACGTCCAAGCCTGCGGCCTTGGCTTCCAGCGCGACTTCGATCGGGCTGGCATTGCGACCTGAATTAGAAATGACGAGGATGACATCGGCTGGTTGCACCGCATACTGAAAGGCATAGCGCTGGAATAACCGCGCGCCATATCCCGGGATTTGTTCGGGCCAACCATCGGCAGGGTCGTTGATGCTACTGACGGGGACGAGTCCACCCGCGCGTCGCTCGATTTCAGCGGCGAGAATTTGTGAGTGTCCACTTCCAAAAGTATGTAGTACGCCGTCCGCGGCGATGGAGCTGGCAATCAGTTTACCGACTGTGCGGAGTGTGTCGGCATTACTACGCCGTACTTGAGCTTGGAGGGCGTTGCTGGTTTCGAAAAAAGTATCTGAGAGACTCATGAGGATTAAGAGATGTAAAAGTTGAATGTTGAGGCGTAGCACGGGGCGTGCGGGAATGGTACTGTGTTTTAAAGGTTAAGCAGGTTCATGCCGAATGCGATCCAGAGGGGGATCGTCAGAAAGCTAATAATGGTGGTGCCGAGCACGACTTTGAGTGCCACTTCGGGTGAGCCGTCGAAGTGGCGGGTGAGCACGATGGCAAAGACGCCGCAAGGCATCGCAGCTTGCACGGCGATCACGCGTTTGAGCTCGGTTGAAAGTGGTAATATGAATGCGATAAATAGGAAGGCTGCAGGGAGGATGCCGAGTCGCAGTACAGCGGCTGCGATTGGGATGTTTAGACGGCTGGTGAGCTTCATCTCTTTGGCTAAGTCCATGAAGGTTGCGCCGATTAGGATCAGGCCGAGCGGGATTGCGCATTGGCCAAGCAGCTTGATCGTCTCTAGAGCCGAGCTCGGTAGCTGTTGATCGATTTTAAAATAGTTCATTGGCACCGCGATGAGAATCGCAACCACGGGGCCGCTCAAGACTCGTTTCCAGATCGATTTTGTATCGCTGGGTGAGAGGACGAAGCCGACGCCGATTACCCAGATCGCGATTTCGACGCCGAGGTTATGCACTAAAAGTACGCCAGTGGTTTCACGATCGAATAGCAGCGCGATGATCGGTATAGGGAAGTAGGCGAAGTTATAAATGCCAGTGGTAAAGGCAAAGGTGCGGCAGTCCTTCCGGTCGCCTATCTTAAACTTACGAGCGACTAGCATCGCCAGTCCGAAGCCACCGACGATGGTGGTCAGACCAACGAGTGGTGGTAGTAGCAAGTTCGAGGATTGGCGTAATGCATCGTTGCCTAAGATGATACTGAAGATGAGCGCAGGGTAAAGTAGGTTGACAACTACGGACATTAGGCTGCGGTCGGCACTAGCATCCAGCCAACCGAAGCGGCGTGCCAGCGCACCCGCTCCAATGACGAAGAAGATCGGGAGGAGTGCTGAGAAAACGAGTTGCGTGGTATTCATTCAGAGTGATTTACTTAACCGTTAATGCGCGCAAAGTCGCGTCGGAGACGCGCTCATTTTTGCGGCAGGCCTTGTTTGGCTAGGTCGGGGACACTCGTAAAGAGAAAACGAGTTGCGTGGTATTCATTCTGAGTGACTGGCTTAACCAATAATGCGTTTCAATGTCGCATCGGAGACTCGCTCATATGTGCGGTAGGCCTGTTTGGCTGAATCGAGGACACTCGTAAAGGGGCCGTGCTGATCGGACGAGTCGAATTCGAATCCGAGTAGGGCGCGACCGACGCGCTCACCTGAATAGACGTAGTTAAAATAGCACAAATTAGCATGTGGACTGACGGTGCGTAAAAAGTCGGCTAAGGCGCCAGAACGCTCATGGAATTCCAGCATAATGAAGTAGGGTGCGTGGAGTCGCTTCGATTCATAGTGTATTAGGCGAAAGCCCACATCGGTCTCTGCGGTGACTTCAGTGAATTGGAGGTCAGCGTCGCGAAGTGTTTTTTTCAGGACGTCAAACTGCATTGGTGAGGCGTCGAATCCGATCACAGGGGTGGCCGCTGTAGGATCGGTTTTACCATATTGGAAATCAACGATATTGACGGTGTCGGGTAGCGCTTCGAGGAGTGCATACATCGCGCCTGCGGTTTCTTTGATCTGAATTTGTAAGAAACGGCGGCGGGCGGCGCCGACTGCCGAGCGACGGGCGATGCTAGCGAGTTGCTCAAAGTCCATATTCGCGCCGCAAAGCACGCTGAGTACGCGTTTTCCTGCGAGGGTCTGACGGCGTTTGAGGATCGCGGCGACACCCATTGCACCCGAGGGCTCAGGGATACAGCGAAGGTTTTCCCATAAAAACTGAATTGCGGCGGATACCTCGTCGTTGCTGACGGTCATCCATTCATCGACCATAGCGGCGCAGATCCGATGGGTGAGCTTGCCGACTTTGCGCACGGCCGTGCCATCACAAAAAATATCGACCTTATCGAGCGCGATGGGGTGACCTGCTTTGATCGCCGCGGCCATCGAGGCTTGCTCCACCCCTTCGACGCCAATGATGTGGATGTCGGGGAAATTTATTTTCAGCCATGTCGCGGTAGCCGCCGCCATACCACCGCCGCCGACCTGCAGGAAGGCGATGTCGAAGGGGCCTTGGTCAGACATCACGATTTCGTCAGCTAGCGTACCTTGTCCAGCCATCACAGCAAGGTCGTCGTAGGCGTGGATGTATGTGATCTGCTGCTCTGCCGCATAGGCATGCGCAGCTTGACTGGCGGCATCGTAGGTGTCGCCAATGAGACGGATTTCGACATAGTCGCCGCCGTGTTGTTTGACTGCAGATTGTTTCATCCGCGGCGTCGCCAGTGGCATAAAGATTGTTGCGTGGGTGCTTAGCTTTTGGGCGGCGAGTGCGACACCTTGAGCGTGATTGCCCGCAGATGCTGTGACGACGCCTGCTTGGAGCTCGTCGGCAGTTAGTTGAGCCATGCGATTGTAGGCGCCGCGCCACTTGTAGGCATGAATGGGTGAGAGATCCTCGCGCTTGACGAAGATCGACAGGTCATCGAGTTCAATCAATTCAAGTGGGGTCGCTTGCCCGACTTCGTAGACACGACGCCGGGCAAAGAGTATTTCTTGACGCAAGGCGCGTATGAGCGATTCCGATTCCATGATGAGAGTTGAATGCCTTTTAGTTAAGTGTGCAAGCGAGGTTTATGCCCAGATGACTACAATTAGGGGGTTTATCGAATAATGCTGCCATCGGTCTATAATCATCAGTTAAAGTAGTGTGGGCGAATTGCGCAGATCAATTAACAACGAAGGCGGATTGCTCTCGGTCGATTAGATGGTGAATCGATTAGAACTTCTGATTCTGATGTACGAATTACTTTGTCGGAATGGTGGTTTTGCTATAAATGATACTATGCCTAAAGATTGGAATGCCGCCTATGAAAGTGATGATACCCCGTGGGACAAAGGAGTGGCTGCGCCGCCGCTGCGCACGTTCTTAGCGAGCCATCAGATTACTGGACGTGTGTTGGTGCCTGGCTGTGGTTTGGGGCATGATGTGCGCTTACTCGCCGAGCAGGGTGCTTCGGTGGTGGGTCTGGATATTGTGCCAAAGGCAGTGCGCAAGGCGCAAGCCATTGAAGCAGTCGGAGACGAGCGCTTCGAGGTGGCGGACTTTCTGAATTTACCTACGGACTATCACGAACAATTCGATGCAGTGGTGGAGCACACCTGCCTGTGTGCGTTGGATCCTGCACAGCGCGTGGCGTATGTCAGAGCGGTGCTGCAGGCGCTCAAGCCGGACGGGTATTATCTCGCGGTGTTTTTTCGTGAGGTGAAGGACTACCGAGCAGGAGGACCACCGCATCCAATTACAGGGGATCAGATTGAAGCGTTGTTTGGTAACGATTTTGATACGCTGGAGTCGAGCGTGCCGCAGCAGTCTTACCCGTGTCGTCCGCTCGGCAGCGAAGAAGTGCGTTGGATGCGCAAGCGCTAGCAGCGACACGAGTCGTTGTAGCGCAGTGTCCTTAAGGGGTATGCCGGATGAGGCCGGAGTGCGGTGCTGTATGGCTAGATCGGCCAAGCGATCTAGCCGAATCTCGGCCTGGCATGCCAGCGCCTTTGATCACTTGCAGGATGATCGCTTAATTTTGAGTTCTCTCAAGTGTCGAGATGTGGCGATGACGCGTTGGCGACATTGTCACCATCGACTGGTTCTCACCCAGTATTCGTATGCCTTCGAAAACTGCCCAAAGTCTGCTTTGGCGAGACCTTCCTTTAATTCTTCTACATATCAGTGTTATATGTGTAACTCAGCTACTGATAACTCGGGATGGAGTTTTTTATAAACTTGTAACTTTTGCACTTTCCTACTACTAAAAAAGTTGCATCTGATCGTCGTTTTGTGGAGTGGTGGCGAGGATTAGGCGGCTGTCTTTACTTTGTACATTGTTGACTCGGCTGGAGACCATGTGTTTTTCGAAACGTATCTTCTGGGAGAATGCGAGCACTTCGTCTTTCGGCAGTTCGTTGGTCAACCAGTCAGCATGCACGCTTTTTGGAAGTGTGGCGGGCATACGTTGGTGGACGCTATGGATCGAGCTGTGCGCCTCAGTTGTGAGTAGCACGCAATGCGCGGGTTCGTTGGGAGCTGCAGATGGGAACCAGAGTCCTGCGAAGTAAAGCAGCTCGTCGCTGAGAGGGTAGATGTAGTAGGGCTGTTTGGTGATGCCGTCCTCATACCATTCGTAGAATCCGTTGGCGGGAATTAAGCAGCGTTGCTCGGCCCAACTGTCGCGAAAGCGCGGGGTGGTATCAGCTGTTTCTAGACGTGCGTTAATATGGAAGTTTTGTGGTGTACGCAGGCCCCAGTGCATCATGCCAGCGGTTGCTGGGTGCGCGGCACCTTTGGCGATGGCGAGTACTTCGCTGCCAGGGCCGATGTTATAGCTCGGTTCGAACTGTTCTGGCATGGCTTGGGCAATTGCCTCAGCGAGTTTTTTCTTATTGGAATGGAGTGTGAATCGGCCGCACATTATAGTGACGCGCTTTGCGCTGAGTGAGAGAGAGTGGGAGTGAGTGAGAGTGCGGGGAAGTGGTTACTTTGCTCTGAGTGTTTTGATGGTGGCACTTAAAATCCTGATAATCTCGTCGCAGACTTGCTGCCTTGCGAGAATATCTTTCTCGAGGAGCCAGTGTTTCATTCGACCGTAGCGGCCTCGGGTTTCTTGAGCGGAGCCTCGCGAGTAGACCAGAAACTGAGCGTATTCTTTACTGCTACTTCGGCCAAAGCCTTCTTCTATATTGGCTGCAATGGAATCTGCTGAAGCGATTTGTTGATCGATCAAGCGTTTACACCCCATGTGTGTCTGTAGTTTTTGCATGTCGTTGGCGACATGGTCGAAGAGTGCGTTGGCTTTGATCAGTGCTCCGAAGTCCTCGAGTTCCATGATTTAATCCGGTTCTGGTTTTCACTACCACTACTCTCACTCGCCGAAGGCGTGTCACTCCGCGCAAGGCGGTCCCACTCAGCGCGGAGCGCTGCTGGCCCAGATGCGCATGGATTTTAAGAAAAACATTTCTAGGGCAGCGCTTTGATTGAAGTTTACTTCGAGGAGTCCGGCGCTGTGTTCGAGGGTTTCTGTGGCGTGGTTGAGGGCGGCGACGGGGAGTTGGCCGGGGTTGGCTGTTTCAATCCCTCGGGCGAAGCTGATGGTGGCTTTCTCGATCTCACCAAACAGTTGTTTACGATAGCCGCGGCTCATACCTGCTTCCATCGCGTCTTTTTCTTCGGCAGTAACGTGGTCCGAGAGTTCTGCTTTCTGGGTCTTCCAAGCGACGTCGGTCATTTCGGCGAGGATTGCTTGGAAGCGCACATTCAGACCGTAGCTACCGAGCATGATGTGGGGAATTGTCTGTTTATTTGCCCCTGCTAGGAGACTGTTGAGCCATGCATGGTAATCCTTGGTCCATTCGGACCAGCCCGGGTGGGCGATTTTTTCGATCCCTGCGGGGATCCGAAAGTTGAGGCAGCGACTACGTATCGTATCAAGTAGATCGTAGGGACGACTCGTCAGCAAAAAGAGTGTCGTGCCAGCGGGTGGCTCTTCGAGTGTTTTGAGGAAGGCGTTGGCCGATTGCACGTTCATGCGGTCAGCTTCAAACACGATGCCGACTTTGCGTCCGCCTTGGTTGGAAGTCTTTTGCATGTCGATGACGAGGCGGCGCATCGAGTTCTTCGGCCAGTCGCCGCTGCTGCGATCACTTTCAGAGCCAATCTTGATCATCCGTGCCTTGCCTTGAGGGCGGAGGATAAAGCAGTCGGGATGTTCGTAGGGATCGCGCTCAGTCTCGAGCAGGGTGGCTGCGATGGCGCGCACAATCTCCTCTAAGTAGTCCGGACTCTCTCCATGCAGCAAGATACCATGGCCGAGGCGGTTCTGAGCGAGGGAACGCTCCAGCACCTCTACAGCGCGGCTATCACGGAGTGCTTCGGGTAGTGCTTGACTGAGTTGCATAAATAGTAGCGAAAAAAAAGAAAGTTAAGTGCGGAGCGTGTGGATGTTTGCGCGTCTTGAAAATGATTAAATCAATCACCGAGCTATGCGAGCTGGTCAAAGATGTCTTCGAGTGGGTAACTCCAGATTTCCGAGAGAGTCGGGTGGTACCAGTGTACTTTCAACAAATCGCGTACGTTGGCTTTGAGTGTGACGGCGACTGCCATGGCATGGATTAGTTCGCCCGCATCCTTGCCGACGCATTCTGCGCCGAGCACGACGCCGCTGCGATCGGCGAAGACTTTGACGTAGCCGTATTTAGCTTGCATGAGGATAGACTTGCCGTGGTCGTCGAAGGGGTAGTCGGCGACCAAATAATCGATGCCTCGTTCTTTGAGTTGATTCTCACTGAGTCCAACCGCGCCAATTTGTGGATCGGTAAAAACGACGCCGCAAAGGTTGTCGTAATTGACCGCTTCAGCGGCACGACCGGTGGCGTGTCTCGCAGCCGTTTCACCCTGCAGTATGGCGACGTGTACGATCTCGTGCGGACCGGCGACATCGCCACAGGCATAGACCTGGGGATTGCTGGTCTGCTGCAAGGCGTTACAGTCGATGTGGCCACTGGGAAGGGTGCTGATGCCAGCAGCGATTAGTCCGAGGTCATCGGTTGCAGGACGGCGACCGAGGGCATTCAGCAAATGCGCTGCGTTGACGGTGACCAGAGTGCCTTCGTGCTCGAATTCCACGTTGAAGGTGCCATCGCGGTATTGCACGGACTGGAGCTTCGTGCCGGTATAGAGCTGGATGCCTTCATCGCGGAATTTCTGCTCGATCACCGTGGCTGCTGACGACGAAACTTCTTTTAATATGTGCGGGCTACGTTGAATTTGAATCACTTCGCTGCCGATGCGGCGCAAGAACTGCGCAAGCTCGCAGGCGACAATCCCGCCGCCGAGGACAATGACTTTTTCGGGTTTAAAATCTAGATCGAGTACATCGTCACTTGTCCAGCAAGGAGCATTGTCGAGTCCCGGTATCGGCGGCACGGACACGACAGAACCAGTAGCGACCATAAAGTGATCGGCGCTGAGCTGCGTACCGTCATCCAGCTGAATGGTGCGCGAGTTGATGAAACGTGCGCGGTTGCGAAAGAGGGTGAAGTGGTCGCCTTGAAGTTGCTCCTGCCGATAATCAGAAAACTCTTTAATTATCTTCAATTTGCGCTGGTGCAGCGCGGCCATATCGACGGTGGCTTGTGGAATATTGAGACCGAAGGCCTTATCCTGTTGCGCGAGGTGTAGCACTTCAGCGGAGTAGATGAGAGTCTTGGAGGGCATGCAGCCGCGTAGTATGCAGAGGCCGCCGAGTTGATCGGCATGATCAATGATGGCGACTCGGTTGAGCGTTTCGCGGGCGGTGCGTGCTGCGGCATAGCCGCCGCTGCCGCCGCCAATTACAATGTAGTCAAAGTGTTGTTGTTTCATATCGAAGAATGGTTCACTTAAACTTCTCATTATAGTGATTGGTGTGAAACGGCACAGTGCGGAGGTCTTCGCGTGTGATCAGTTGAGGCTTGGCATCGACCTCATCAACTCGATTACGGCTGAGGTCGGCCCAGCGTAGCGCGCTGAAAAAGATGATGAAAAAACTCAAGATAACCGCAGGCGACATAAATGTGGCATCGACGCCCGCGCAGACCATGCACCCCAGGCATCCAAAAAGCATATGGTTTGTGAGGTGGATATTGTGTTGGCCTCTAAAGTAACGAATAATTAAGTAAGCTATCAGGATGCAAAAAGGGATGCATCCGAGAATGCCGACTTCGGCTAGCGCCTGTAATATGTCAGATGTCGCTCTGTCATGTCGGCTTCCTAGCAAGGTGTCGTCAGCGTAGAACGGTAGGAGCTGCGAGAAGCTATCCACGCCCCAGCCGAAGAGCGGACTGTCGCGGAACATATCAAATGCGGCGCGGCGTAGTGAGTCAGCTGACACTGCATAATCGTCGATCTGAAAGGCGCGGAAGATCCCGCCTGCAAAGGCGGTGATACTGAGAAGCGCGCTGCATAGAGCGATGCTTATGCGGTTTGGATCTTTCGAGTCTGTTAGAAATTGGATGGAAAGGATGAGTAGCATGCTCGAGAACGTGATCAGTAAGACTGCGGCGGGCCAGCGAGCTTGGACTAGAAAGCCTGTCGCTCCGAGCAGTATAGCACCAGTGAGATACCAGGAGCCGATGGATTTGACGAAGTCGTTACCATTTTCGTAGCGAGTGGTACGTAACGCCATCGTGATGCAAGTCGAACTCCAGAGCAGTGCAAAGGCTGCCCAGTGCCCATCATATGGAAAGAAGGCGAAGAAATCGGATTGGCCAGTGCCTGCGGTGAACAGCGGTTTGGTTAGATCGAGTGTTTTTTGCAGGTATCCCAGAATCGCTGCTAGCACTGCATTGAGGCAGAGCCATGGCAAGATGCATTCAAAGAAGGAGCGCGACTTGGGTACAATGAACAGGTTCATCGATACGATGTAGATGGAGCCAATACCTAGGACTAAAATCCATGTCGTGCTAGTGGTTGCTGAAATCGGGAGCCAGTGGTTCACGGCCGTGGTGGTTAAATATAGTTGGTTCTCAATTTCAAATTGGCTTATCGGATTTTGCAGCATCCCTGCAGCAAATTGCACTATAATCAGCCAAGCGGGTGCCGAAAGTAGCCAGAATCGAGTCCATAGAGAGTCGATGAAAAAGGGGTGCGTGAGCTCGTGCAGCTTAAGGATGCCTGGGCCGCTGCAGCCGACTATGAGGAAAAAGCCTAGCACCCAAAATGAGCGAGGATCAGAAAGCCAAGTACAGGCTACTGCGGATATGAGGATCGTCCAGTAAAGCAGTCCCTCAGCTGGGGTGAATGTATCGCGCAGTAATTGATCGCGTGGTCTGAGTTGTGTTTGTTCTTCTTTCACTGGTGGTTTAAATAGGCGATTGAATAAAAGTCAGTTTGGTTAGCAGATGGGCGCGGCGATCGTATCCGCAGGGACTTAGTCGATTAATTAGTTTCATGTGACTGCTAAAAAATGGCATTTTAACACTCTTAAAAAACACGGTTCTGCAGCGGGATCAAATGCAATTCGGTTGAAAATGACTAGTACGTCGCTCAATAAAAGATGCGTTTAGCGAATCGCTTTTTGCAGCAGGCAGTGCTCGACATCGATTTGAGTCCCTTCTCGGTAGCTCTGCAGGAGTCGTTCCGATTTTTTGGCCAACCTTCGCCGCACTTCGCGGCGAGCGCCTTTTTCTCTGGGTATATGCATATTATCGTAGGCAGTCGTTTGGTGGCGTAGCCAAGCGATGACTGCGGCTTGAGCACGTTGCTCGATCGAGATACGCTTGGTACGCGCCACGGTGCCACTGCCGACTGGCGTGGCGTGCTGGCTAATTAAGACGGCAATCCGATCTGCAAGGAGACGGTAGCGTGGATGGAAGTTAAGAGTGTCACGTAGGGCAGCGGTGAAGTCTTTGGTGTAGGTGACTTCCTGTTGAGCGCGACGGGCGCGACTCGCTTCGAGCTTTTTGGTATAAGCGGGCCCTGCACGCTCGCAGTCTAGTGCACGACGCAATGACTCAATCCTATCTGCTGGTGCCCAGATGCCGCGTGAGAATTGTTTGCGGCCTTTACTCTCTTTCACCGTCCAAGTGGGGCCGTCGTGTTTGATTCGCCGACTCAATGCGGCATCACCGGGCGGCAACAAATCCCAGCCGACAGGCACCGATAGCAGTTCGGCTTGCATGGTGAATACGTGGCGCGCTTTGGGTGCGGGACGAACAATGAGAGATTCGGGCATGGCGTTTAAAGATGGTAAGTTTGTGGATGATTCGTCTGGTCCGTCAGCAGGTTGAGTTACAATGAGCGCATTTTGGATGGTTATTGATCAAGAGCGCAAAAAAAGCCTCGGTGTTATCCGAGGCTTTTAAAATTATTAGCGTGATCTATTTTGCAGGCTCTTCAGTATCTGCATCAGGTGGAGAGGTGTGTTCTTCGTATTGCTGTTCCTCATCTTCCTCTTCTTCGTCCCATTTCATAGTCTCGTCGGCAACCAGGGTTTCCTCGGTTTCGGTGCCTGCGTCCACTTCTGCGAGGTCTTTTTCGAGTACTTCGTCTTCGGACTTCGGAGTGCTCTCCTCGTCGTCATCGAGCTCAAAACCTGCTGGTACATATTCTAGGATCGCAGTGAGTTCGGTGAAATAGTGGGTTGCTCGACCTTCGAGAAAGTCGCCATTTTGAGATTCGCGTATTTCTTCCTCGAGTTCCTCGACAGTCAGCTTCTGCGCGAAGTCAATCAAATCGTTGAGCATCTTAATACGCAGCTTGGTAATATGGTCGAGTAAGTCGGCGTACGGGCCTTTATCCTCGTCCAGTACATCGGGTAGGGCGAACAGAGGATCTTCGCTGTCGAGGATGTTATCTTGGACGCGCTTGAGGAGCACAGACTTATCCTCTTGGATTTCGTCGATGCCGAAGGAATAGAAGGCCTCAGCTACGAGATCCGTTTGTAGACCGTATTCGTTAAGCGGCTCAAGTAAATCGAGGAAGTGCTGAAACTGGCGGGGGTCGATAATACCGAGACCGTCGATTTCCCAATGGATTGGATCACTAATCTCGTTGATCCACCAGTTCATATCTTCTCCGATGCGTGCTTTGCACCAGGTGAGTTTTGTAGATGTATTCGGCATGTTTAAAAGGCGTTTTTTCTAAATATATTGGTTACTAGATTCGTGCTAAGACTAGGATTTTTAATAGATATGATACAACGGGTAAAAACTTCCGAAACCCAATTGTAAAGTGCTTTGTGATAAAATTTTTAAACGAGTGATTTTCATTGTTTAGTGACGATGCCTTGTTAACTTGCCCATTTATTAATTTAGGCTAACAGATTTACCACTATGGGATGTATTTACGAAAAAATTTTCCGGCCAATGCTCTTTAAAATGGAGCCGGAACAGGCACATGATCGCGGCCGTACAGCACTCATGGCGCTGAGCAAGGTGCCGGGTTTGTGCCCGCTGCTGCGCGCTTGCAATCAAGTCAGAGAGGATAAACCACTCAAACTGTTTGGTTTAGAGTTTCCAAACCGTGTTGGCCTCGCTGCAGGAATGGATAAAGACGGTGAATTTGCGCGTGCCATTGAGGCGCTCGGCTTCGGTCATGCCGAGGTCGGTACGGTCACGCCACTTGGGCAGCCGGGCAATCCGCGTCCGCGTTTATTTCGCTATCCCGAGCAAAGGGCGCTTATTAACCGCATGGGTTTTAATAATAAAGGTTCGGAGGCGATGCTTCAATCCCTCTCCAAGAACTACCCGAAGGGCAAGCGCAAGATGCCAGTTGGGGTGAACATCGGCAAGGCCAAGGCCACATCGCTGGATCATGCAGTGGACGACTATGTGGCGTCGTTTCGTACCTTGGCGGATCAAGCCGATTATTTTACGATTAATATTAGTAGCCCCAACACACCCGGCTTACGCGAGCTGCAAACCAAGAGCTTTCTGCGCGATTTGTTGACTACACTGCGGGATGAGAATCGTAGTTACGCCAAAAAACTAGGGCATCAGTCTCACCCGTTGCTGCTCAAGATAGCACCGGATCTGTCGTATGCCGAGATTGATCAAATTGTAGAAGTGCTAGTTGATTTGGACTACGATGGCATTATTGCGACCAATACTACGATTACCCGCCCGCGTGGTTTTACATCGACGGAAACTGGCGGCATGAGTGGCGGCACGGATATTGATAAGCGCTCTAACGACGTGATAGACTATATTCACCGATCGACTGATGGTAAGCTGCCGATTATCGGCGTGGGTGGAATTGATTCAGTCGAATCTGCCGGAGCAAAAATGGATGCCGGTGCATCGATGGTACAAATCTACACAGGTTGGATTTATCGTGGTCCATTTTTTGCCAAAGTGCTGGCGCAAGCTCTTAAGTCCCACGGCGAAGACTGGATCTAAAAAAGATCGGGTCCTTGTGCGCTCGATTGGTGCATACCGAGAGTTCGACGTAGCGATGAGAGCAGTGACTGCTCGGGGTGGCTATATTACTCGACGTTCTGCACCTGTTCACGGATGCGTTCGAGCCCATTTTTACCTTCGATTACTGCGCGGGTGATTTCGATCGGAGATGACTTGCTGCCAGTGGTATTAAACTCGCGGTGTATTTCTTGGCAGAGGAAATCCATTTTCCTGCCAGTCGCTTCATCAGCATCAATGAATTCATTGAATTGATCGAAGTGGCTATTTAAGCGTGTGAGTTCCTCGCTTATGTCCGAGCGGTCTGCAAAGATGGCTAGTTCCTTTAGTACACGTTCATCATTTATGTCTAGTTCGAGCTTTAATTGCTTAAGTCGATTCATCAGCGCATCGCGATAGGTCGCGACGGTGTTTTCTGCATGGGTTGCGATCTGCTGACTAATTGTATTGAGCTCTTTAATACGCTGTCGCAAGTCCTCCGCAAGTGCTTTGCCTTCGTTGACTCGCATGCTATCGATGTCTGCGAGTGCAGTATCGAATGCAGCTTTGATTGGAGCTTCAATTTCGCGCCAGTCTGGGAGTGCTGAGCTGTCTTTCAGTGTTTTTGCTAGATTGAGTAATACGTGACTATCCACGGTAAAGGGGATATTCTGGCTTTCGGCGAAACCGCGCAGCCGATCTAGGCTTTCGTCCATGCTGCGCGCACTCCAGGCTAGGCCGGACTGTGTGCCTTCGGTGGACTCTGCTTTTATTTGAATATTTATGCGGCCGCGTTGAAAAGCGTCTCTGAGCCAAGCGTTGCACTGTTGATCGAGCCCATTCCATTCGCGAGGACAGGAGATTTGAGCATCTAACGTTTTACGATTCACCGAAGAGATCTCCACTTCGATTCGCACATTTTGCTTGGAGGCATCCGCGGAGCCACGGCCATATCCTGTCATACTTTTCATGCGCCAGATTTATTCAGAGTATAGGACTGTGGGCGATACATTTTTTTCGCCGCTCAAACGACGGTGCGATCCGGCTGCACGGCGCTGGCATTATTCTGATTGGTTCAACCAGATGGTGGCCGTATTATCGTCGCTTAATATTAGCCAATGTAAGCAGTCTTGACTAACACTTTTAAGCGCTCGACATCGGCGCTCGAGGTCTTAGCAATAAAGCCGCGGGCGTGTGCGAAGTGTACGTCTGTTTCGGTGTCGAGCGGGCTAAAGTCCATTCGTTGATCGTCGTTGAAGCGGCGCATGCCATAGCCTTCGCCGCGACTGTCAGGGTAGATCAGTGCGAGTACTTCTTGTTCGAGGCCGAGGGCCATGACGTGACCACCGAGACCTGCCGAAGCTTCATCTGGCATCGGTTCTGTGCGGGGCATAAAAAGGACTTTGAATGCGTCGTCAGCAGTGCCGAGCGTCCACACCTCTGCATGTTGAGCGACAAAGTCGAGCCGTGCGCGGAGGCCAGTTACGTAATCAACCAAATCTTGACCGATCATACGCATGATCTCCCATATCGGCTGACCTGGCTGGTGTTCCGTTTGGCTCGCGAAGCGTCGCAGGATTGTAATGTCGAGCGGGGAGTTTAGTTTACCAATTGTTTCACGGTCCATACCGAGCCATTCGGCGGTGTCATTGGGGCCGCGGCAATCGAACCATTCGGCGACTTCAAGCCAACTGCAGAACTCGCGTGCGTCTTGGTAAAGCCCGATGTGCTGGAGTACCAGCGAGAGGGCGCAAGTCGGCACCATGTCGCGCGGAAATTGATGGTGGTCGAAGTTACTCCGCTCGGGAGCATGCTCGCCGCCGACGTCGAGCACGGCGGTGAATGTGTCTGAGAGGTCGGCATCGGTCGGTTCACGACGTTGGATCGCGACAGGTGCTTGAGTGAGTAGCACAGCGCAGGCTAAGAATTCGTCTTTATGGGCGCCGCCCGGATGAGTGAGGATAGAAGTGATCATAAAGGTCGAACGCTGAACATCGAACGCCGAACGTCGAATGGTAAATTCATCATCTTGGGCATCTGCTCCTGAGTTGGGATGTTTGGCGATCAGTGCGGGCTGTGCGACCTGATTGCCCTAAGTGGTGGCTATTTTCTGAGCACGACCTTCGGTTCGAAGCGTACGCCGATCATATTATAGTCCGCGTGGGTATTATTCGAAAACTGTGCGTCCTTGGGCGGATTGAGCATCCGACCTTCTGCGATCATTGGCATTTCGACGCTGACATAGTCTCTGGAACTTAGTCGAACGGTATAAAGGCCATCGGACAGATTACTGATGGGCACAAGGTTGCGGCCCATTGCTAGACGCTCAACAAAATGCGGGATGCTGCCGTCAGCGGCGATAAATTCAATCAGTGCACCCGGGCCAGTTTTACTGTATTGTGTAAATTCGACCATGTGCTCGTTGGCGAAGCGGATGCCAACGTGGAGGATGCCAGGAGTCTTCTCGGTCGCCTTGGGTCCAAGGTATATAAAGAGACTGCCTACGATCGCAGTGAATATAAAAAGGCCTACGGCGACGTATTTACCCGAGGTACCTTGTGTGCTATTTTCTTTTTTTATACCGCTCATGCAGGTAGTTATGCGCCAGAATTCGAAAGTGAGAAGCCTGAATTTAGCCTTTTTCGGCAAAGAGCCTGGTTGGGCTTATAAGTCGTTTTCGCATTAGCAGTATAATGAAATTTAATCGCTAGTATCTATTTTGCTAATTGATGCGCGGGTTGAGGAACATGTCATTGCTACACAAAAAAAAACCCCTAAAAATTGCTAATTATTTAATGATTCACTATGTGTAAGCTGCATCAGTGCTAGTTTTAAATAATATTTACCACACTTAATAAACAACTGTTTAGCTGTTTGATTCTTCCCGAATTCAATTTGCTGATAGAAAACGATTGCCATGCCATTTCGGCACACTTTTAACAGACCGCTTTAACTTTGATGAACAGCGAAAAAACTACCACACGCAAAGGATTTTTAAAAAGGGCAGGTCTGGCATTCGCCGGAGCGTTTGCGCTGACACGTGCAGCCAGCTCTGAATCGAAGCCTGAATCCTCTAATCTTGCGTCTTCGGCGCCGCCGCGGGCGATGTCTCGTATTCGACCTGCTAGGGGAGCAGTTGAACGTAAAACCGTCTAATTTAGACGTTTATAACTTTTATTATATAAGCGATGGCGAACGTATTTCCGAGGTGGGTCAACACGATCCCTATTAAAGTAATCGTAGCACTGGTGCTAATTGTGAGTGCTATCACTCTAGGGATTACTTACTACGCAACTCCTAAGTATACTCGGGTAGGCTACGCGCCGACGCAGCCTGTGGCTTTCAGTCACGCATTGCACGCCGGGCAGCTTGAGTTGGATTGCCGTTACTGTCACACTTTCGTGGATCGTTCCGAGCACTCCAATGTTCCTGCGACCAATGTGTGTATGACCTGTCACAGTATGGTGCGTAAAGATGATCCCATTTTAGCGCCAGTGCGTGAGAGCTATGAATCTGGTGAGCCGATCCCTTGGGTACGTGTCCACAAGACGCCTGACTACGTTTACTTCAATCATGCTGTGCACGTAAACCGTGGAATCAGCTGCGTTGAGTGCCACGGCCGTGTGGATCAGATGGAAGTCGTCGAGCATGCTAAGTCATTCAGTATGAGCTTTTGCATGGACTGCCACCGTAACCCTGAAGACAGTATTCGACCTGTGGATGAAGTTTACAACCTTGGTTGGGAACGTCCCGATACAGAGGAATTTAAAAAAGAAGCTGTCGGCTTCGTTCACGACTGGAAGGTCAATCCCCCGCAAAGCTGCTCAGGCTGCCACCGTTAATCGCACCCGTTTAGATAATGAAGAACTCTGAATTCTCAGGCCCACGTTACTGGAAAAGCCTCGACGATCTAGCGGAAACTCCCGCGTTTACAGATTGGGTCGAGCGCGAATTCCCCGCTGGCGCTTCCGATATGGAAGGTGTCAACCGTCGTCACTTTATGAAAGTGATGGCTGCATCCTTTGGCCTTGCTGGTCTAGGTATGGCAGGTTGCCGTCGTCCAGAACAAAATATTCTGCCTTACTCCAAGCAGCCTGAGAACGTGGTTCCAGGTGTGCCGGTCTATTACACGTCCTCGATGCCGAGTGCACGTGATAATGTGCCAGTGATCGTTGAGACGCACACAGGTCGTCCAACCAAGATCGAGGGTAACCCAAGCTTTACGCCTTACGGCGGTGCCACGACTGTTTATACACAGGCAAGCATCTTGGATCTGTATGATCCAGACCGTGCGACGAAGAGTAAAGAGGGTGCATCCGTTCTTTCTCAAGCCGCTGTTCGCGATCGCCTCGAAGCAATTCGCAAAGCACATGGCGAAAATCAAGGCAAGGGCCTCGTGTTTCTGGCTGAGCCAAGCACATCGCCAAGTCGAGCTGCACTGGTTAAGCAAATCAAGCAGGCCTTCCCGCTGGCGGCTTGGACTGAGAATACGGCAATCGACCAAAGCACCTCTGAGCAGGCTGCGCTAGCAGTATTTGGCAAGTCACTGCGCGCACTTCCTGAATTTACTAAAGCGCAACGAGTCCTCGCACTTGACGCTGAGTTTCTCATCAACGCTGACGGTTCTTTGAGCCAAGCGCGCGACTTCACCAAGACTCGTAAGGTCAAGGCTTCGAAGGATGCGAGCAAGATGAGCCGCCTCTACTCGGTCGAGAGCACGTTGACATCGACTGGCTCCATGGCTGATCACCGTCTCCGTCTCAGCTCTAGCCAGATGGGCGCATTTATCGCTCAAGTCGGTGCGGCCATTCTCAAAAAGAAGCATGTCGGTGGTCCTTTGGCTGCTGAACTGGCCAAGGTCGGTGCTTCGCTTAAGGTCGACGCTCAATGGGTCGACGCTTGTGCGACTGACCTAGTTGACCACGCCGGCCACTCGATCATCGTCGCTGGTGAGCACCTAGCAAAAGAGGTCCACGCAATCGTCATCGCGATTAACGAAGCACTTTCTGCTCCAATCAACTACGTCGAAGTGCCAGCGGCAGAGCAGGGCATTGCAGTTGCCGCAGCTCGCCTGAATGAAGGAGATGTCCAGACACTTGTTATCCTTGGTGGTAATCCTGTCTATGACGCACCGATCGATTTGAACTGGCCCGAAGCTCAAGCACAAGCAGCTGAGAGCATTTACATCGGTGGTTCGATCAATGAAACTTCTGAGGCCGCAAACCTCTTTATTGCACGCTCCCATTATTTAGAGTCTTGGGGTGATGGGCGCACATTTAATGGCACACTGGTTCCAGTGCAGCCAATGATTGAGCCGCTGTTTGACACCTTTAATGATTTGGAAGTATTGGCACGCCTCGCAGGTGCGTCCTTCACCGATGGCTATTCGATTGCGCAAGCGACATTCGCAGCCCAAGGGGGGAGCGATTACAACAAGTTCCTGAGTGACGGTATGCTCGAAGATTCTGCTTATAAAGCGGTATCTCCCGAGATTGATTTCGCTGCCGTTAAAGTGAATGGCTTGACTGCTTGCGGTCTCAGCGCGGATCAGCTCGAGGTTCGTTTCGCACCGAGCTCACACGCTTACGATGGCAGCTTCGCTAACAATGGTTGGATGATGGAATGTCCGGATTCGATCACCAAGTTGACTTGGGATAATGCGATCCTGATCAGCCCTACACTGGCGAAGGAACTCGAAAGTGCGCAAGGCATTCAGATCTTCCCGACCAAGAAGCCGATGAATAAGGACAGTCAGTTCTTTAAGGCTGCAAAGGGCACACTTCAAACGAACAAAGCAAACTTCCGCCGCGGTAAGGAGGAAGCGGTTGTTGTCGAATTGACGGTTAACGGCGTCACGATTGAAGCACCGATCCACGTTGTTCCAGGTCTAGCAAACTACACAGTGGTACTGCCACTGGGTATGGGTCGCAAGGTCGTCGGGCGCGTTGGTCAAGGTGTTGGATTCGATGCCTATGCCGTGCGTACCTCTAGCAGCCTTGGTTGTGCACTCGGTGCCTCGATCAAACTAACTGAAAAGACCTACCACCTAGCGAATACTCAAGAGCACTGGTCGATGGAAGGGCGCGCACTGGTTCGCGAGAACACAGCAGCGGGTTATGCTAAAAAACCTGATTTCGCTAACAAGGTCGGTGTCGAGTCACACGCTCCATCGAATTATGCAAAAGATGACGACAAATCGCTGCAGGAGAAGTCCATCAACCAGTACCGTGGTAACTCCGCTTATGAGCACCCTGCATTCTCCAAGCCACTGCCGAACGTAAAAGTTTGGAAGAATAACGAGGATAAATTCCCGATCCCGCAGCAGTGGGGGATGGCGATTGATTTGAATAGCTGTATCGGTTGCACGGCGTGTGTCGTTGCCTGCCAAAGCGAAAACAATGTGCCGATCGTTGGTAAAGATCAGGTCCTTCGTGGCCGTGAGATGCACTGGATGCGTATTGATCGTTATTTCTCAGCTGAGAAGTACGACCAGACTGAAGTCCCAGACGACGTTCAAGTGTCCTTTATGGGCATGATGTGTCAGCACTGTGAAAACGCACCGTGTGAGCAGGTATGCCCTGTGAATGCGACTGTGCATGATTCTTCCGGTCTGAACACAATGGCTTACAATCGCTGCGTCGGCACTCGCTACTGCGCGAATAATTGCCCGTATAAGGTGCGTCGCTTTAATTTCTTTGATTGGAACAAGCGTCAAATCGGTGAATTTTACAAGGGCCCACTCGGTCCTGTCGATGAGCCAGAACTTGAGAAGATGCAGGCTAACCCAAATGTCACAGTGCGCATGCGCGGTGTCATGGAGAAGTGCACATTTTGCACGCAGCGTATCGAATCTGCTAAGATTGAGCAAAAGCGTCTCGCTGGTGCTTCCGGTGACATTCGCATCGCGGATGGTAACATTAAGGTAGCTTGCCAACAGGCTTGCCCAACCGATGCCATCACCTTTGGCGATATCTCGGATGCGACCACTGAAGTCTCTCAGATGAAGGCAAGTGACCGTAACTACTCGGTGCTTGGTTATCTGAATGCCCGCCCGCGCACCACTTACTTGGCTCGTCTGCGTAATCCTAATCCTGAGATGCCGGATGCTTACGAAAAACCATACGCCTACGCTCAATACGACGAGCGTTATGGACATGGTAGTCACGATGCTCATACCAGTGACGACCACGGTGCCAGCCATGATTCCCATGCAGCACCTGCGCATAGTGATCACGGTCACGATCATTCCTCCCACTCTGCAGAAGCACATCCCGCTCACTAATTTCTAACTGCGAACCTATTAAAATGGCTACGACACCTCAAGAGAGTTCATTGGACGCGACACAGGCCGCTTTATTGGCTAAAGTGCAACCAGCTGAGCTTCACGAACAGCCCCTTGTCACGAATGATCGTGATTTCAATTGGGTCACTGAAAAGATCTGCCGCATTGTCGAGACAAAAACCCCGATGTGGTGGTGGGTCTGTATGGCGATTGCGTTGGTGACTGCATCCTTTACTGGCATGGGCTTGCTTTGGCTTGTCAGTTCTGGTGTCGGTGTGTGGGGATTGGCAAATCCGATCAACTGGGGCTGGGCGATTGTTAACTTCGTCTTTTGGATTGGTATTGGCCACGCTGGAACGTTGATTTCCGCCGTCCTCTGTTTGTTGAAGCAGGGCTGGCGAACCTCGATTAATCGAGCGGCCGAGGCCATGACGATTTTCGCGGTGGTCTGCGCAGGTGTCTTCCCATTGTTCCACGTCGGTCGTGTTTGGTTCGCTTGGTGGTTGTTTCCCATCCCAAATTCGAATGGCATCTGGCCGCAGTTCCGCTCTCCATTGGAATGGGACGTATTCGCGGTTTCCACTTACGGAACAGTCTCAGTGCTGTTCTGGTATATGGGCATGATTCCTGATCTCGGCGTGCTCCGTGACCGTGCGATTCAACGTCTGACCAAAGGCGCCTACGAAGGTTGTGGATTCATGACCAAGGGTATGGATGTCTTCCGTAAATATTTCTATGCTGTGGCTGCAATGGGCTGGCGCAATGCGGGTAACCACTGGCGTAATTACGAAATGGCTTACCTAGTGCTTGCTGGTATTTCCACTCCGCTCGTACTTTCGGTGCATACCATCGTCTCCTTTGACTTTGCCCTTGCGGTGTTGCCAGGCTGGCACACCACGATCTTCCCACCATACTTCGTGGCGGGTGCGATTTTCTCCGGCTTTGGTATGGTGCTTACCTTGATGCTTCCATTGCGTGCGCTTTACGGTCTGCATGATCTCATCACACAGCGTCACATCGACAACATGTGTAAGATCTGTTTGGGTACTGGCTCGATCGTTGGTTACGCTTACATCATGGAGTTCTTCATCGCTTGGTATGGTGCGAATCCATACGAGAGCTTCGCATTCATTAATCGTGCGTTTGGTCAATACTGGTGGGCCTACCTGATGATGTTCAGTTGCAACGTGTTTACTCCACAGCTCTTCTGGTTCAAGAAGGTACGCTGCAACACTGCGATGGTGTGGATCATGTCGATTTTCATCAACGTCGGTATGTGGTTCGAGCGTTTCGTGATTACTGTGACTTCATTGGCCAATGACTTTATGCCAAGTAGTTGGGGTTACTACTCACCAACAATGGTCGATATTCTGACCTTCTTCGGCACCTTTGGTTTGTTCAGCGTATTATTTCTTTTATTCCTACGCTTCCTGCCAATTATGCCGATCGCTGAAGTTAAATTTGTGATGCCTCAGGCAGATCCGCACGGTCACCACAACGATGAAAAAGGAGTTCAACACTAATGTCTGAATCTGAAACACACGGAATTCTCGCGACCTTCCCTAATACACCTGCTTTCTTCCATGCAGCAGAAAAAGTCAGGGACGCTGGTTACAAAAAATGGGATACATATTCATCGTTCCCGGTTCACGGCATGCCTGCCGCGCAAGGTCAAGGGCGTTCGAAGGTGCCTGTGTTCACCTTTTTTGGTGGTATTACAGGCTTCTCGCTCGGCATCATCATCGTCTGGTTTATGAATGCTTACAACTATCCACTCATCATCGGTGGTCAGCCTTTCTTTAGCTTGGTTTTCCCATTCCCGATTATGTATGAGCTGACCATCCTGTTATCCGCTTTCGGTACACTCGGGGGTATGTTTATTACAAATATGTTACCACAGCACCATAACCCGCTATTCAATAGCGAACAGTTTTTAGAGGTCTCTGGTGAACGTCTTATCATCGCTATTGAAGCGCGGGATTCGAAGTTTGATCCCGTCGCTACACGTCAATTTCTAGAGGGAATTGGTGGAACCGACATCGAGGAGGTCTCAGCGTAGAACAGTATCATGCGTATCTTTTTAGCACTCTATGTTTTTGCGATCGTAGCAACGGTGTCGATTCTCGGCTTCCGCGGCTCGAACAGCACAAAACCACCACTCGAAGTCTTCTCAGACATGGATCGTCAAGCGCGCTATAAGCCGCAGGCCGAAAACGAGTATTTCAGCGATGGTCGTAATGATCGACCGGTGCCAGCCAAGACGGTTGCACGTGGTGATTACTTCAATCAAGCAGAGGTGTTCTCTGCTGGGTTCGAAGATAAGACACTCGGCGATACAGCTTTCAATCAAGGCAAGGCAGCTGATGGCACGTTCGTTCAGACTGTGCCAATCGAAGTGAGCCACGCGCTCATGGCTAAAGGCAAGGCGAAGTATGATATCTTTTGCACGGTCTGCCACGGTGCAGCTGGTGATGGTAATGGGGTGACTAAGCCATATGGTGTGCTCGCAGCGAGCTACCACAACGATCGGCTTCGCGGTGTTGAAGATGGTTACCTCTACGACGTCATCACCAACGGTAAGGGGCTTATGCTTCCTTTGGATGGTAGTATTTCTCCCGAAGAACGCTGGGCGATTGTCCTCTATGTTCGGGCACTGCAACGCTCACAATACGCTAACGCTGAGGAACTCTCCGAAGCACAACGCACAGAGTTAGGATTTTAATACTATGAGTTCGGACGCACATCACGCTCAAGCAAGCAAAGTAGGGGGTATCGCTCTCATTGTTGGCCTCATCGGCATCGCACTTGCTGCGTTTGGCCTACTACAAGGTTGGAACGAAGGTAACGCACGCCCATTTATGGGTTGGCTTCTCGGTATCGGTTTCTGGATGTCCATCGCCATTGGCATGACATTTCTAACTTTGATCTGGTATGTGTTCTACGCGCGCTGGCCTGTGATCATTCGCCGTCAATGTGAGCACGGCATGGCGGCATTCCCATGGTTACTGCTGCTCTTCCTGCCATTATTAGCGATTCCACTCTTTCACGAGAATCCAGGTCTGCTTTGGAAATGGATGAGTGGACTCAATGAACTGCCGGGGCATGGCACTGTCGCTGAAGACGCGATCTACACCTGGAAGCAGCCTTACCTGAATATTAATTTCTTTGTCGTCCGAGTTTTCGCCATCTTTGGCGTGTTCATTCTCATCACGAGTCTGCTGCGCAAGTGGTCGTTCGATACCGATAAGACTGGCGATATCAAGAACACCACAAAAGCACATTCGCTGTCTTCAGTTGGACTCTTCATCTGTGCGGTGGCAATGACACTCGGCGCGATTGATTGGTTCAAATCCCTCGAGTACCACTGGTTCTCGACCATGTATGGTGTGTGGTTCTTTGCCGCATGTATGCGTGCTGCACTCGCCATCCTAGTCATCTTGACAGTAGTGCTTGCATCGAAGGGCTACCTGAAGGGGATTTTAAAACAGGCGCACCGTTACGATCTGGGCTGCTTGATGCTGACGTTCACCATTTTCTGGGCCTACATTAGTTTCTCTCAGTATTTCTTGATCTACAGTGCGAATATCCCGGAAGAAACCTTCTGGTATAATCTGCGCGAAATGAACTTCGATGGTACTACCAATTCTTGGTGGTGGGTGAGCATGGGCTTGATCTTTGGTCATTTTTTGACGCCGTTCCTCTGCCTACTGTGGTATAAGACCAAGACCGTGGTTTGGCGCAGCGTTGCCATCTCTGTTTGGATTCTAACGTTTCACCTGCTCGACCTCTACTGGAATATCATTCCCGGTAAGCTCGTCAACCCAGACGCTCACGCAGCGGGTTACTTGGTTCGCCAGTTCTCGATCAACTGGGTGGATATCGCATCGCTGGTTGGTATCGGTGGCATTTGCATCTATGCATTCTGCCGCAGCACCAAAAAAGCCGAGCCGATTCCTATTCGTGACCCGAATATCGCAATTTCCATCAACTACTCTGAGTAATTTAAGATGTCTCAACCAGAATTATCACCAAGCAATCGCCTGCTCTCACTCGTCGGTATCGTTGGCGCAATCTTAGCATTCGCCGCGATCCTTTTTGTCGCTTACTTGCCTAGCCGTCCGGCTCCGATTGATCAGGCAGTTAATGAGGAGCGCCAAGCCAAGGCAGACCAAGCACGCGCCGCAGGTGCAGCAAAGCTCGTCGGTTTCGAAGTCATCGACGCAGAGGCCGGTACCGTTCGTATTCCCATTGCGGATGCGATGGATTCGACCGTCGCCGCCTACCGGGCAGCGAATTAATCACTCGAAGTATTCATTCTTAATGAGCAACGCTCCCCAGTCCACCTCTCAATCCACTTCCACGGTCGCCTGTGTGCGCACCGTACTGAGTGAGATCGATGCGTCCATCCGGTTTCCGGCGCTATTCTTCGTCATCGCCGCGATCCACTGGCTCATCGTCGGTACCGGCTTGACGCTGATCACTGCCTTGCAATTGCACCAGCCTAGCTTCATGGCTGGTTGCGAGTTTGTTACTTACGGCCGTCTCTATCCCGCTGCGACCAACGCGATGCTGTTTGGCTGGGGTTGCAATGTGATCTTCGCAATCGGGCTTTGGATTATGGCTCGCTTGTCATTGGCACCAATCCGTAGCGGCGGTATGTTGATAGTTGCAGGCTTATTTTGGAATTTTGGCCTAAAGATCGGTATCCTTGGTATTCTTGCAGGCGATTTGACTGCGGCTGAGTTCTTGGAAATCCCTGGTTATGCGACACCGCTGCTGTTGATTTCTTACGCGCTAATCGGCGCTTGGGGTATTCTGGCTTTCCGTGCCCGTCAAGGGCAGGGTGTGTACGTCTCGCAATGGTACATCCTCGCTGCGTTTTTCTGGTTTCCGTGGATCTACATGATCGCTGAGTTCATGGTCGTCTGGTTCCCTGCGCGCGGCGTCCTCCAGTCGATCACTAGTAGCTGGTTTGCGTATAGTTTCCAGAACTTGTGGCTCACGCCGATGGCTTTGGCGACCGCGTATTATGTGATTCCGAAGGTGATTGGTCGTCCGATTCATTCTTATGCGCTGGCCTTGCTCGGGTTTGTGTCTTTAGCGCTGCTTGGCAGTTGGACTGGTATGGTACAGTTGATCGGTGGCCCGATTCCTGTTTGGATTAGTTCTGTGAGTATTGTCGCTGCGGTGATGATGGTCGTGCCGGTGATTACTGTGGCACTCAATTTGTATCTTTCCGTGAAAGGTCAACGTGCTGTAGTATGGCGCAGTCCAGCGCTTCGATTCGTCATGTTTGGTGTGTTGTCCTACTTCTTTGCCAATATGGTCGGTTCGTTGATGGCGTTTCGATCGGTCAACGTGATCACCCACTTTACAACTTTTCCCATCGGTCAAGATCAGCATGTGGTCTATGCCTTCTTCTCAATGGTAATGTTCGGTGGCTTGTACTTCATGCTGCCTCGTTTAACCAAGCGCGAGTGGCCGTCCACTCGCTTAATTTACTGCCACTTTTGGGGCAGTGCGTTCGGTATTACAATTGTCATTGTGTCACTCATTGTCGGCGGTTGGCTTGCGGGTAATCAAATGAATGACGCGACGCTGCCGTTCCTAGATGTCGTTGAAAGTATGTTACCATGGCTTAAAATTCGTTCAGTTGGTGTGGTTTGCCTAGCCATCGGTCATCTTGCCTTTATCATTAATTTCTTATGGATGCTATTCACTATAGGCTTCACCCGTGCGAAACCAGGTCCTACATTGCTTGAGTCTGCCAACCAGGAGGGTGCAGCGTAATGAAAAATCTACCGCTTCTTTTTTGTGGGATCCTAATCGCCTTGGCGTTCTCGTTCACCGGTCTGGTTCTCAGTAGTTATATTCAACTCGGCAGTTTGGCACAAACCACCGAGACTTTGGATGAAACCGGCAACCCGGTTGATGGTGATCCGCTCTACCCTGCAAAAATGTCAGGTTCGGCACTGCGGGGTAAGGCAGTCTACATCGATTTAGGCTGTGTCTATTGCCACACGCAGCAAGTTCGTCGTGCTGGTTATGGTTCGGATCTAGAGCGCGAGTGGGGCAAGCGGCATACCGTTGCGCGCGACTACGTCACTCAAGCCAATGTACTGCTCGGTCGCCAACGTATCGGCCCCGACCTAATGACTATCGGTGACCGCCAAAGCGATGCGAACTGGCAGCACTTACACCTCTACAATCCTAAGATTACCTCCGGTGGCGTTTCGACGATGCCACGGTATGCGTTTCTTTATGAAACTCGGGCGATCGATGGCACTGCGTCGGTGCATGCGTTGCAGTTTGAGGCCGACTCAAAATACGCGCCAGCGGCCGGATACGAAGTTGTTCCGACTGATCGCGCCGAAGCTTTGGTTGAGTATCTGCTCAGCCTACAACTTAACTACAGCCTCCCAGAGGCGCAGATTTCTGAATAATGAGCGACGAGCAATCCATTAAGGACAACGACGAACAAGAATTACACGACGCCCTCATGCGCGAGCAGAATGAGCCAAGCAACGGCGCTTCGCCAGTTCCGATTTTCATTCTATTCCTCTTTGCCGCTCTTTGTTTCTGGGGTGGGGTTTATTTGATTCAGTATGGCGGTCACTTTCATAAGGATGCCTACACGTTCGATTATAACCCGTATGCAGAGGTCGCGGTGGTTCAAGTATCATTGTTTGACCGTGGTGCGAAGATCTATAATTCCCAGTGTTCCGCTTGTCACCAAGCGACTGGCCTCGGCATCGCTGGAGCATTCCCGCCACTTGCAGGTTCGGGGTGGGTGACGGACCATCAAGAAAGCCTCGCGCGTATCTTGATTAATGGCCTCAATGGTCCAATCGAAGTCGCTGGTCGTCTATACAATGGTAACATGCCTGCCTTCGGCCCGAATGGTCTTAATCTTAAGCCAGTAGAGATTGCTAGCGTCTTGACCTATATCCGTCAGTCGTGGGGCAACCAAGCCTCCGATGTCACTGAGGCAACGATGGTTGCCTATATGGATCAATACGGTTCACGCGGTACACCTTGGACCGCTGAAGAGGTGGTTCTCGATCTGAGCCCTGAGCCAGAGTCTGAAGCGCCAGTGGCCGAGCTTGTAGCAATCGCAGTGACTGCAGACGAGGCAGCCTCAACTGTGGCAGCTGCGGCGCACTAACTATTTAACTCTTTTATAGTTTAGGCCCCGCGGGATTCATTCGTGCGCGGCATTTTTGTGCTTCACCAGGGCCTTCATCGACTGCCGGATTTAAGTTGCTGCCGAACGCCGCACACGGCTTCAGGGTGGACCTGCGTCGGCTACCGATTCTAAGCTGCGGTGATGCGGCGAGTCTTCACTTTACACGTGCTCTAAGATTTCGACCTCGTATCCGTCGGGATCGGTGATGAAAGCCATTCTTTTACCATCCGTGAACTTCTCGCGCCAGTTGCTTGGCCAGAGGTCGAGTGTGAGGTCGAGGCCTTCGAGCATTTCGCAGTAGGCGACGATATTATCGACGCGGATACAGGTATGGATTAGATCCTCGGGCACCTTAACAACGTAGTCAGGCGAGTGTGTGAGCTCCAGATTGTGTGCGCTGCCAGGGATTTGCAGGTGGGCAAGTTGATTGCCAGAAGGCGACTTATCAGTCCGGCGTAGGACGGTAAAGCTACAGGTCTGGCAATACCAGTCGATCGACTGTTCTAGGTTCGAGACACGTATACGAGTATGATCAAAAGTAATTGGCATAAAAAGAATACAGAGGGAACTTTAGTGGGTCGTCAATCAGTTGCGTTGGCTGCGAATGATAAGTTTGATGACTTACCAGTTGACCGATGTATCTTGCGGTAGCGCCCAGGAGCCATGCCGAACAGTTTTTGAAACTCGCGAGTGAAGTGGCTGTGGTCGTAGAAGCCCACATCTTGCGCGATCTGGCTCACGGTATTGTCACTGTGCATTAAAATATGGCTGGCGCGGGTTAGTCGGTAGCGAATTAGGAATCGGGACGGGGTTTGCTCGAATACGATACGGAAACGCCGCTCAAATTGACTGATGGATAGGCTGGCGACTTTGGCTAGATCTGCCAGTCCGATCGGTTCGGCGTAGTGCCGATTGATATGATCGACCACTGCATTCATACGTCGATAGGGCTGCCATGCATTGTCGCTGCGCTCAAAGTCGCGCATGCAGCCGATGATGCTGACGCAGTTGCCGCTATTGTCGTAGAGTGGGAACTTACTGGTAACATGCCATGAGACCGAGCCGTCGGGATTCGCCACCAGCTCAACACCACGGTCGATCAGCCGCATTACATTTGCGACCGCACCGATTGGGCAGTGGCGCTGTGCGAAATGGTCAACAGCCCGCGCTGCAAGATTCTCTACGATATTTATCACATGCAGATCATGGAAGGGAATTTGATTCGCAATCTTCAGCGTGCCTGCAAATGGATCGGGCATTATCACACTGCCGGTGTGCCAGGGCGTCATGATCTAGATGATGCTCAGGAGATCAATTATCGAGCCGTTGCAAATGCGATCGCTGCGACCGGCTACGATCACTACGTCGGCCATGAGTTCATGCCTAAGGGCGACGCCATCGTAGCACTACAGCAGGCCTATGCTGTGATGGATGTGTAGTCTGAATCGTGTGGTTGGGGACGTGCCTCTCGCAGAGGGCGCTTTTGCTTCTCTACTGGCTGCGCACGACAAAGGCCCGCATCATAAGATGCGGGCCTTTGTCGTTGAAATCTGAATACGTGGCTTACTTGCCGTAGACTTCCACTTCGATGAAGTGGTTCATGTCGTTGGCGGTGTTGCCGTTGCTGTAGAGGCGGACGTATTGTGCCTTGGTGCCTTTGGCATCGATGAGCTTACCGTAGCGTGTGTCGACGTAGGGCTTGTCGGAACCTTTGCCTTGTTCGGCTGAGTTGTCGTAGTCGTTGTTGAATAAGGTGGTGACACCAGTGGCGAACTCAGGATCGTTCGAGACTTGCACGATAACGTCGTGGTAAGCACGCTTTTGCGAGTGGTAGTGCCACATCCAAATCGCAGCCAGCTCAGCTTCGGCTTCGAGGTCGATCTGTACCCATTGTGCGCCGTCCATTAGCTCGACGAAGTAGCCTTCGCCAGCTTCCTTGTCGCCGTCGGTGACGTACTCGAGTTCGCCAATAATAGGGAAGTCGTCGCTACCGGTGACGGTCTTGCCAGCAGAGAGCAGCACAGTGCCTTCAGGAACCATCATTACGGGCGCGCTGTTGGGTGCCTTCTCCAGATTATCGACTTTGATTGGCTGCGGTGTGCCTTCGATTAATTCTGGTGGAATCTCGGTGATGAGTGGCATGCCGCCACTGCTGGCAGCTGCTTCAGGAGCAGATGCGCTGTCGTCGGATGCCGCGTTGTCGCCACAGGCAGTGAAGATCAATGCGCTGCAGGCAGTCGAGAGTAGTATGAGGTTTTTCATGGTATTGTTGTTGATTGGAAGTGATTCGTTGGAAGTGCAGTGAAAGCACTGCTCTCTAATCTCAGCTCTCAAGCTTCTCTATGTGTGTAGATGTTCGTCGGTGAAGAATATGGTTTCTTTGGATTCTGCCGCTTGGTTGACCCAGTAAATCGGTGCTTCAGATTCGAGGGCATGGCGGGCATCACAGGTCAGCTTGGCATTACCACGAATGGTGTCCAAGAAATTCTCGATATGCGGCTGGTGCGGTGCTTTGCTCAGGCCGCCAGGCAGTGCATATTCGTCGGGTGGTGCCGACTCGTAGGAGGCGATGGCATCGGCGCCACCAGCGGCTTTGCCGGCGGCTTCTTTTTTGAGGAAACCGCGGCGCACCATATTATCCCATTTAGCGCTGTCGGCACCCGATTCTTTGTAAATCTTGGTGTAGGCTTCGCGCTCGGAAATGATGATGGTGCCTTCGGCCCCCATAAAGGATTCATAATAACCGCCGCCAGCACTGGTGGTAGTCAATACTTGATAAAATGCACGTACATGACCTTGTGGGGTATCATAGTCAAAGATGCACATGACATTGTCGAAGTGTTCGCGATCTTTAAAGTAGCTACGACCTCCGGATGCCATCAGCGAAGTCGGCTGGCAGCCTAAGTACCAATTGAAAATGTCGATTTGGTGGGCGCCGAGGTCGGAGATGGGTCCGCCAGAGAGATCGGTGTAGAAGCGCCAGTTTAAGAAACGGTGGCGGAGCTCATCGAGTGAGAGTTCGTGGTCGGCACCCGTGTTGAAGCCGGCCTTTCGCAGTGTTTCAGCGTCTGGCAGGATTGATGGCTTGGATACGATGTCCTGCGATGAGCTGAGTGCGCGATTCCACTGGCCGTTAATGTTGACGATTTGGCCGCAAATTTGCTCCTTTTGGATGAGCTGTTCCAGTGTGTAGCGGTAGCGCGGATTACTGCGGCGCTGGTGGCCAATTTGACAAAGTTTACCAGTGCGATCCATCGCGGCGACCATACTGCGCGCGCCTTCGAGGGTGTTGGACATCATCTTTTCGCAATACACATCGCAGCCAGCTTCGAGGGCCATAATAGTGTGTGGTGCGTGCCAGAAGTCAGGCGTGGAGATGAACACCGCATCAAGCTCTTCTTTTTCGAGCATCTCCTCGGCATCGAGGTAGCGGTTGATTTTGGTGTCGAAGCGCGATTTGATGGTAGAAAAGGTGCGGCCGACGCGGGCTTTCATGATATCGCAGGCAGCGACATAGCGAATGCCCGGGATGTTGACCATCGCGTTAAACAGCACTTCGTGTTGCTTGCCGCAACCAATGAAGCCGACGCGGATGTCGTCGGTGGGGGCGCCTGCTTCCTTGGCCCGTAAAACTGCGGGTGCACCTAGCACGAGGCCCGCACCGAGGGTGGACTTCGCGAGGAAGTCACGTCGGGAAAGAGTTGGGAGTTTTAAGTTCATGGCTGTGTCTCGGTTGGGGTTACCATTTTTTGAGGACGGCGAAGCGATTGTGCTTTGCGAGTGCCAGTGCCATCACGACCATAATAATGTGCACGCCAAGCCAGGCGACGCCCGAGCTCTGATTAATCAAGATCAGGCCGAAGGTGAGGCTAGTATATACTAGGCCCATCGCGAATAATGAGATGCGTTGTGCAATGCCGAATAATACACCAAGGCCAATAAGGATTAGCGCGGGGCCGAGGACTGTGTCGAATAGGTTGAGACCCCAGGTCGGGATGAGTGGCTCACTATTAAACTTGTCGTAGAGTGGCACTGGCACGCCGTGGTAGTTACTGAACGAGTAAACCTTGCCTGTCACCGTATCGGTAAGGCCGTAGGCGTTTGTAGCGCCGTCAATTAGGACATCCTTGTCGCTGTTTTGCGTGCCGGCATATTTCTCGATGCCGGTTAAGATCGCGCGGCAGCCAAGCCAAATGCGGAGCGTGAGCATGCCGAGCGTGAGCCCGAGATCGTTGGAGTATTTATCTTTGTATGCCATAAAAAGTAATTTAGTTTAGCGTGGTAGCTGACATCGAATCGATGTATAAGTTGCTATTTATGCAAAAAACTTTCTAAAGAACAATCATATTTTTGCCAAATGTATTTTTTTAAACGATGAAAGATGTGCTTTTCTGGTGTGGCTTTAATCTTATAAGTATATGTCTTGGAGTTGTATGTGTATTTAAATTGATTGTTTATGGACAGTCTTATCTGGTATGATAGAATTATTAATACATCTATAAATTGACAAATATCGTCAGGTTTTGTGTGTGAATAATGAGTGTCGGGGCTCTTTAACTAGTGAATGCTTTCTCGCGTCGCGTAGATCCCAACCATGATCGCCCCTGTGAAGGATGATTGTGTTGTTTATATCGGCTGTATTTTTAAGTTGTTCTAGAATCTGTTCTATTTGCAGGTCGGCGCAGCTGAAACAGTCTGCATCCTGGCGTCGCACAATATTAGCAAATTTGGTTACGGTGCGTTGGTCGCGCTGCCCGCAATTGTATTTCATGTACTTGTCGGAGCCGTGTCAGGTCCTTTTATGGCTGGGCTTTTAGGGACTTGGGATCGGTGGTAGTTCGACCTTGGTTTGAAGGTCTAGATACTTTTTGCGGCGCCGAAAGCTAGGTGCGGACGGATCAGAACGACTGCGAGAAAGAAGGGTCGCTGCGGTTCGGCCAACTGACTGAGTTGCTCAATGGCTTCTGCTGCGATAGGAGCCTTTGGGGTGCTGGAGCCCTGACCATCGAAGGCTTCAAGCACGTCATATTCTGATTGTTGGTGCGTATTTTGCCGAGTACGGTCGAGGAATTGAAGTTGCAGATTAATGATGATGGGGCGGATTGTTTGCTGAGGGGCTTAGCGACAGTGTTTGATGCTGTGATGACGAATTCACTTCTGAGGCGCGGTTCTCTTGAGGTGTGAAGGCTTACTGTGGTTTTTAAATTGCTCGTATGCGGCTAATTACTGGATCAATGTTGACGTGATCTGGCAATTTAATTTTCGAATTGTTTTTTTGTAAGTATATAATATACAGTATTTAATGTAATTATTTGATTTTATTTTAGATTTTACAGTTGGTGATAATTGAAAGTTTTTTAGATTAATTTCTTGTCAAATAGTGTCAGCTGGTGCTGTCTTATTCTTTTCTAATGAAGTCATTTTCTGCTGATACATTTACCCCACAGGCCCTGAAGGAGTCCTTTTGCCAGTCTTTGCGCCCCGGCCAGTTGATGGAGTCGTTGTTTGATTGTGTGCCCGGTGCGTTCTTCTTTGCAAAGGATCGCGAAAGTCGTTTCATGGCTGGTGGACAGAGTTTTGCTAAGACGCTCGGAGAGGAATCGATGGAGTGTTTGATCGGCAAGACAGACTATGATTACAGTCCAGACTTTTTGGCGGATGGATTTTACGCGGATGACCAACGTGTGATTCACTCCGGGCAGGCGATTTATAATAAGATTGAGTTGGTGCCTTCTGTGGATGGTTCTCTTGACTGGTTGTGCACCACAAAAGTGCCGTTGTTTAATAATGACGGGGCAGTGGTTGGATTGGCTGGCGTGGCACGAATCATTCGCGACTCAGATGCGGTCTATTCGGAACACCCTGAAATGCGCCGAATTGTTAATTTTGTGCGGTCGCATTATAGGGAGAAACTGTCGGTGGCTGAGATTGCCAAAGTCGGCGGAATTTCGGTGAGCTCGCAAGAGCGTTTATTTAAAAAGACCTTTGGCCTCACTCCTTTGATGTATCTGCGTCGGACGCGCCTGAATGCTGCGTGCAAGATGTTGCGTGAGATGTCTGTCGGACTGGCGGAAATTGCAGTCCACTGCGGCTTTAATGATCAAACAAATATGACGCGTGCGTTTCGCCAGGAGTTGAAGATTACCCCGCTTAAGTATCGACGTAGCTTTAGTGAAAAAACCTCTTCCCGTCGTCGGCGTGCATCTTCGATGGTCTTACGTTCTCAAATTTAATTCGAAATAATCTCAAACCAAAAACACACATACCATGAAACATAGTAAAAACGACAAAATCGTATTTTGGGGCTCTTTTATCGCTCTGATTACTACCGCGATGGCTTTTATCATCAGAGCCTTTTTGATTAACGATGGTAACTTGTGGCCTGCTGAATTTGGCTTTGATAAAGTGCAAGGCGGCGAGCTCTTCGGTGCAGGTATCTGGCCATTTGCGATCAGTATCATTGTTTTCAGTCTGATCATTGACCGCGTAGGTTATAAGTTCGCGATGTTCTTTAGTTTTGCCTGTTACGCGATCTTTGGCGCGATGGCGATGAAGGCATATTCGATCGTCAACGCGGACGTGACTGACCTTGCCGCCGCTCAGGCGAGCGCATGGAACTATTTGTATTGGGGCTCGGTTATTCTCGGCCTCGGTAACGGCACGGTTGAGGCCTTTATTAATCCCGTGGTTGCCACCTTGTTTAAAGATGAAAAATCAAAATGGTTGAACATTCTGCACGCTGCCTGGCCCGGTGGTTTGGTGCTGGGTGGTGTGCTTGCGATCGGCTTAAGCAGTGTGGTTGCAAATGATTGGCGTATTTTGATCGGTCTTATGTTTATCCCTGCCGTGGTCTATCTGATCATGTTGGCCAAGGTGGAGTTTCCCGTGAATGAGCGTGTGGCTGCTGGATCGAGCTATAAGGATATGCTGGCCGAGTTTGGCACGCCTGCTGCCTTTATCGCATTCTACCTGATTTTCTCTCAACTGGGGCAGGTTTTCGCTTTGTCTACTGGTGTGACTTGGGGCTTAATCGCTGTGACTGTCGTGGCATTTGGTGCGTATAGCCGTTCGTTCGGTAATCCGTTGTTGCTCGTCTTAGTGATTATCATGATGCCGATGGCGACGACTGAACTGGGCACGGATGGTTGGATCTCGGCATTGATGGAAAAACCGATGCATGCGTCTGGTTGGAATCCAACTTGGGTCTTGGTGTATACGTCTGCCATTATGATGGTGCTACGCTTTAATGCGGGGCCAGTGATTAATAAGTTCGGTCCACTCGGCCTTCTTGCGCTCTGTGCTGCACTTGCGATTGTGGGACTGAACCTGCTCTCTTTTGCTTCGAGTGTGTTCTTCATCTTCTTTGCTGCGACTATCTATGGTGTCGCTAAGACATACTTTTGGCCCACCATGTTGGGTGTGGTTGCAGAGCAAACACCACGAGGTGGTGCGCTGACTCTGAATGCGATTGCTGGTATTGGGATGCTGACTGTCGGTATCCTCGGTGGGCCGTTCATTGGTTATCTACAAGAGACATCTGTGACTTCTGCAATCGAAGAGGAGATGCCCGCTGTCTATGAACAAGTGACCCTTGAAAGCGACTACTTGCTTGGGAAATATACTGCATTCAATGCGGATGCCTTAGTCCCTTTACCTGAGGATGTTCAGGCGCAAGCCACTGAGATCAAAGAGCGCGAGACACAGGGTGCGTTGGGCAAAATGGCGATGTTCCCAGCCTTCATGTTGGTCTGCTACATTGGCCTGATCTTTTACTTTAAGAGTAAGGGTGGCTACAAGCCTAAGTCCCTCGGCGGTGCACTTGGCGATCCGGACGAAGAAACGGCATTCTAGTTTCACTAGTATAATCTTTAATAAAATAAATATTATGTCTTCAAACAATCCACTTAAAGTCGGTATGATCGGCGGCGGCGGCGGTGCTTTCATCGCTAACCCTCACCAAAAAGCAATTCACTTCGATGGTACGCGCAAAGTGCATTCAGTTGCGCTCCATTCAGATCCTAAGATGGCAATGGATGAGGCTGCGGCTTGGCCGTATCCAGTCAAAGGATACGAGAGCTACGATGCCATGATCGCGGCGCAAAAGGATCTGCCGAAAGAAGAGCGTCTGGATTACATTCTAGTCGTAACGCCGAATTTCGTGCACTTCGACCCAGTCATGAAGGCACTCGACGCTGGCATTCCTGTGGTTTGCGAAAAGCCGCTGACAATTGATTTTGATCAGGCAAAGCAGATCGTTGCTAAGGTGAAGGAAACCAATGTGCCGCTCGCAGTGGCGCATACGTATCTTGGCCATTGGAGCAGTTGGTTCAGTCGTTGGATCGTTGAGAGCGGTCTGTTGGGCGATGTGCGCTGGGTCGATTCGTATTACTTGCAAGGCTGGCTCGCGAGCAAGCTAGAGGATACTGGACAGACACAAGCTGCTTGGCGCACCGACCCGAAACGGGCAGGGGCATCTGGCTGTGGTGGCGACATCGGTATTCATGCCTTACAACAGTTACGCTTTGTCACTGGTTTGGATGTGACTAAGGTCAGCGCGCACCTTGAATGCATGGTGCCGGGACGTCCGATCGATGATCACTTTACCGTGTATGGTGAGCTGTCGAACGGCGGTAAGTGCCTAGTGCGCGCCTCGCAAATCTGCCATGGTCATAAGAATGATTTGGGCATCAGCATTGCCGGCACAAAAGGGCTGCTGCGTTGGAACCAAGAGGATGCGGAGTCGGTGACGATTTGCCTACCAGATCAACCGGATCGCACATACTGGCGTGGCGCGATTAGCAGCAACGATGGTTTCCTTCCAGAAATTCCAGAGTGGCTGCTCAATGAGCCTACCATTCCTGCGGGCCATGTTGAAGCCTTCCATGATGCGTATGCGCGCTTGCATCGCGAATTTGAAAAGGACGTTCGTAAGTTCAATGCAGGTGAGGCATGGGACTGTGATGGTTCTAAATATGCCAATGTGCATGACGGCCGCATGGGCCTCGCGTTTATTGATGCGACAGTCGCATCAAGTAAGAATAACAACGCGTGGACTAACGTCGACCTAGGTTAATATCATTCCCAATGAACATGACCCCGCGCATCCTTCGTCTCTTTGGAATTGCCTGTGCTTTGATCACAGCCACCTCGGTCTATGCCGATACGGCACAATATGACACAATAGACGAAGCCATTGCGCGGGGTGATTTGGAGGATGTTAAACTCCAGCTCGTCGAGCATCCTGAGCGTGCTAGCAAAGGTAAACATCCGAAGCTCTCGCCGCTCAACCAGTCCATCCTACGTAAGAAGGATAAGATTGCTCTAGTTCTGATCGCTTCAGGTGCGGACGTGAATGCGCCCGACTCCAGCAAGCGCACAGCGCTGCATCTCTGCGTCGATCGCGATTTGCCAACAGTCGCGACTGCATTGCTCAAAGCGAAAGCCAAGCCCGACGAATGGGACAAAGCTGGCTGGACACCGCTGCACAATGCCGCGGCAAAAGACAGACTAGCGATCGCCAAAGTCCTGATCGAAGGCGGTGCCAATCCTAAAGCACTGAGCGAGCGCGGCGGCACGCCTCTGCACGAAGCAGCCGCCAGTGGTAGTGCTGAAATGGTGCAACTTCTGCTCGATTCTGGTGTCGATCCTTCTGTCAAAGCAGAGAGCGGCGACACCGCTTTATCCATCGCAATCGCCAATGAAAACGAGGCTGCGGTCAATTTGCTTCAATCTTCCAACTAACAACTTCCAACCAACAACTCTTCAATCATGTCACGTCCTGTCACACTTTTCACCGGCCAATGGGCCGATCTAGCATTCGCTGAACTCGCGCCCAAAGTTAAAGAGATGGGCTTCGACGGCGTCGAACTCGCCTGCTGGGGGGATCATTTCAATGTGCAGGCTGCGCTCAATGAGCCGGATTACATTTCAAACTTATGGGCGTTGCTGAAAGCGAATGGTCTGACTTGCTACGCGATCTCAAATCACCTCGTCGGCCAAGCGGTCTGCGATCATATCGATGCGCGTCACGCGGCGATTCTATCACCTGAAATCTACGGCGACGGCGAGCCAGAAGGTGTGCGTCAGCGCGCAGCCAAAGAAATGCAGGATACCGCTCGTGCGGCGCGTAAATTCTTCGATGCCAAACCAGGTGGTGCGCCAGAGCGTGTGGTGGTCAACGGCTTTACTGGCTCTTCAATTTGGCACCTGATTTATTCCTTTCCGCCCATCGTGCCTGGTCAAATCGAGGCAGGCTTTCAGGACTTCGCCGACCGTTGGACGCCGATTCTCGATGTGTTCGAGCAGGAGGATGTGTATTTCGCACTTGAAGTGCACCCGACTGAAATCGCCTTCGATATCGCCAGCGCGGCCACCGCGCTCGAAGCGATCAACCATCATCCACGTTTTGGATTTAACTACGACCCGAGTCACCTCGGTTATCAAGGCGTGGACTACGTGAAATTTATTCGCGACTTCGGGGCTTACATTTTCCACGCGCACGTCAAGGACGCATGGTGGGGGCACGGCAACGGCGACGTTGGCGTATTCGGTGGTCATACTGAGTTCGGCGACGCGCGACGCTATTGGGATTTCCGCTCACCGGGTCGTGGCGATGTGAACTTCGAGGAGGTCATGGTCGCGCTGAATGACGTCGCCTACAACGGGCCCCTCTCGATCGAGTGGGAAGATTCCCGCATGGATCGTTTTCACGGCGGAGCTGAGGCCTGCCGCTTTACGCGTAGCCTAGACTTCGCGCCGAGCAACGTCGCCTTCGACGCTGCCTTCGATCAAGAAAAGCAGTAAATTGAAAGGAACATTATGAATTTACATACACTCGCATTTATCCAGAATCTGAATACACCCGAGATCGTCATGATCGGCGGGATCGTGTTGCTCTTTTTCGGCGCGAAGCGCATGCCTGGTCTGTTTCGCTCAGCGGGCAAATCGATCCGCGAATTTAAGAAAGCCACGTCCGGCATCGAACAAGACATTCGCTCCGCGATGGATGTCGATGCTGAGTCGAAGCCAGTTAAGCGCAAGCCGCCCGAACCGACGGCCGAAGCCTAGTTTTTAATAGAGTCTGCCTCAGCTGAACATCTGGGACAGGCTCGTTTTTTTATTTCTGTTCGATACTCCAATGAATACCTCGATTTTTCTTTCTTCGCTTCTGTTGACGTGCTCGCTCAGTGCGGCGTCCAATTGGGTGCCGACCTTTAACGATCAGCCAGTTGCGCCGCATCATCTGCGGGCGATCGAAGCTGCGCTTCCAAGCGTGTCGATCGTCGCTCCAAAAGCAGCGCGTCGTGTGCTGGTTTACAGTGCCACCGCAGGCTATCGTCACGGCTCCATTCCTACTGGCAAGCTGGCTTTAGAGCGACTCGGCGCAGCCACTGGTGCCTACCAAGCAATCGTCAGTGACGATCCCGCCAACTTCGAAGCAGAAGCGCTGAACGACTTCGATGCGGTGATCTTACTCAGCCCGACTCAAGATTTCTTCATGCCTAATAAGCAGCAGCGCAAGGAATTTTCAGATGAAGACTGGGCGTGGTTACAAGCGCGTCATAATCGCTTAGTGGATAATTTGATCGCATACGTGGAGCAGGGCGGGGGACTGGTTGGTATCCACGCGGCTACCGATTCTTGTTATGGTCATAAGGCCTACGGCGAAGCGATGGGCGGCTACTTCAGTGGGCATCCTTGGACTAAAAATATGAACGTAACCATCGTGGTTGAAGACGGTGAGCACGCGATCATGAAGCCAGTGTTCGAGGGGATGAAGGACTTCCGTATTAAGGATGAAATTTATCAGTTTAGACCAGAGCCCTATTCCCGAGATAAGCTCCGTGTGCTGCTGCATTTAGATCCGGCGCGTAGTGATAAGCCAAAGAAAGCACCTGCCCGTGAAGATGGTGATTATGCCGTCTGCTGGGTGCAAAGCGTAGGTGAAGGGCGCGTGTTCTACACTAGTCTCGGGCATAACCATGAGATCTATTCGAATCCACTCATGTTGAAGCACTATCTCGCAGGCATCCAATTTGCGACTGGTGATCTGAAGGCTGACACCACACCGAGCGCTAAGCTTGAAATGCCGAATGTTGCTCCGTGCTGTGGTAGCGATGAATGGCAGTCGCTGTTTGACGGTGAGACCTTGAATGGTTGGACGCAGAATAATGGCACCGCCACCTATGAAGTGCGCGACGGTGTGATCGTGGGACGTTCGGTGTTGAAGAGCCCCAATTCCTTTCTCTGCACCAACAAGACTTACGGCGATTTTGAACTCGAATTTGAGGTAAAGTGCGGTGCGATTAACTCCGGCGTGCAGATCCGTTCCTTGCAGAACGTCGACATCGCGAAAGGCCGCGTGCAAGGGCCGCAGGTTGAGATCGAGCACAGCCCCGGTCAGTCCGGTTATATATATGGCGAGGCGTACAGCGGTTGGCGCTCGCCCGAGCCGCAGTCGAAAGATCCCAAGGTCAATGCACACAGCGTGTTTAAAAATGACACGTGGAACCACTACCGTATTGTAGCAAAAGGGTCTCGTATCCAAACAACGATCAATGGTGAACAGATCGCGGACCTAGATGACCCTGAAAGCTTCCAACAATTCCCACGCGGTTTGATCGGCCTGCAAGTTCATTCGCACAAGGTAGCCGACGTTGAAATCGAATGGCGCAACATTCGTATCCGCGAAATTAAGTAATTTTTTCAATTCCCAATACCAGATACTCATGCAACGTAGAAAATTTATAAAAACCGCAGCGGTCGCCAGTGCGGGTGCATTCATTCTTCCTCGATTTTCGATCGGTCAACCAGGTCCGTCTGCGAATAGTAAACTGAACATCGCACACATTGGTGCTAGTGGTATTGCCGATATGGCTTACAGTGGCTGCAACGGCGAAAATGTCGTCGCACTCTGTGACATCGATAGTCGCCAATTTCCGGCTTCCCCGTGGGCAGTTGATGTGCCGAAGTTTGCCGACTACCGCGTGATGCTCGACAAACTGGGCAAAGAGATAGACGGCGTCTGCATTAACACCCCCGATCATACGCACTTTAATGCGACACTCGGCTGTATGGAGCGCGGTATTCATGTCTGTACCCAAAAGCCACTGACACATAATGTTTGGCAAGCACGCACCCTGCGTAAGGCTAAAGATAAATATAAGGTGATCACTAATATGGCCAATCAAGGTCACACTTACGACGGCATTCGCAAGATGCGTGAGATGTATGAAGCAGATTGCTTCGGCCAAGTGAGCGAAGTCCATATGGGCTTCCCTGGTCCCAATTGGAATGGCAGATATTTTAAAAAGCCCGCGTCCATGCCTTTGCCGGCAGAACCGATTCCAGCTAATATCAATTGGGATCTCTGGCTAGGGCCTGCCGCGGAGCGTCCCTTTAATTCGTTGTATCATCCACTTAAATGGCGCGGTTTTAACGACTTTGGCACGGGGCAATTCGGCGATTGGTTTTGCCACATCGGCGATGGTGCGGTCTGGGTGCTTGATCTGTATGAGCCGACCGTGATCGAATGTGTCGAGCGTGGCCCTGCGATGGAGGGAATGATTCCTGACCACAGTGTCGTGCGTTTCGATTTTCCTGCGCGTGGTAACAAGGTGGCATGTTCGATGACTTGGTCTGATGGTGCGCCCAGCGTCGGCACACCGATTAAATCACCCGACGACTGGGGCTGGGGTAAGGTTCCGAATTCAGGCTCCTTCTGGTATGCGGATAAGGGCAATGCCTTCCTCGATCAACGATCCAACAATCCTCGCTTTAGCGTGAAAGAGCAAATGGTCGCGTTTAAGGAGAGCGGCGGTGTGGCTGAGACATATGATCGTGTCAAAGGCGGTCCGCATCAGGAGTGGGTGCGTGCGATCAAGGGCGATGGCCCCGAGTGCGGTTCTAACTTTGATTATGCTGCTCCGATGAGCGAAGTCGCTCTCCTCGGCGTGCTCGCACAGCGCTTTGGTGGTCGTATCGAGTGGGACTCGAAAAACATGCGCATCACCAATCGTCCTGAGTTGAATGTATTCATTAAAGAACCCATCCGCGCAGGCTGGGAAGCTGGGCAAGACCTTTGGGCTTAATGCCGTTGCGGTATTTAGGTCTTAATTATCCTAAATATAAATTCCTATTCTATTTATTCGTGACGGCTTGCTTGATGAGTTGAGCTGATGCGCTGGGCTGGTTAAAGCAGAAATAGCGATACTTCCTGCAGAATCGTTGAGATTTCGAGGGGCGTGAATGGGTGGCTAGGTGTGTTGTCTTTGCAGAGTTGCTGCCGTGATCAATCGGCGCACCTATTTATCTCCGATCGTAGCCTTCGGCAGTTTGCACTCCGAGGTTCCGCAGCCGCAGTTGGAGCCACCTTTCTTGTTTGGAAAGAAGGTCTTGTACAAATAATAGACCGCGCCAATTACGATGAGTCCGACCAGTATGATTTCGAGGTATTTCATGGGAGGAGGCTATCCCAGTATCTGGAGTCATCGCGCGAGCGCATATCTCCCCGTGGTTTTGAATCGTACATTTAAGCTGTGTATTAAGTAACTAGGATGAGTATATAAAAGAAACTTAGCAGCGAATGCCTTTTTATACAAATAATATACCGACTTGGTAGGTTAGCACAGCCGCAATCCAGGCGACCGCGGTGAGCGCAAAAAAGCTTCCGATCGCCCACCTCCAATTCAGCTCTTGAGCGATGACGGCGAGAGTCGCACCGCATTGCATACAAAGGGCAAAGAACACCATAAGCGAAAGAGCCACCGGAATATTAAACACCGACTCGCCTGTGCGTGGCCCGCTCTCCCATTTAGCCTGTGTGAGTGTATCGCGCAGGTCATTCGACTCCTCGTCGATTTCACCGCCCAGTGCATAGGTAATACCAAGTGTCGAAATGATCACTTCGCGGGCTGGGAAACTTGCCAACACACCGACGGTGATTTTCCAATCATAGCCTGCAGGAGCGAAGACGGGCTGTACAAACTTACCAAATCGCCCCATGTAGCTCTGTTCCAAGTATGCCGCATCGATACGCTTGCAGAGCTCTTCTTCGTCTAAACTTGGATTGCCTGCCTGAGTGGCCACTTCGGCTTGGTAAGAATGGGTGACTGTGGTCTCGACCTCCGCAGAGCGAGGAAAATAGAGCAGCGCCCAAATGATGACAGTCATTGCAAAGATCACCGTGCCTGCACGTATGATGAATTCCTTACCGCTCTCATACATGCGCCAAGCCAAGGTCTTGAAGCGCGGTGCACGATAGGGTGGTAGCTCCATCAAGAATGGCTTTGGCTGTTGGCCTTGATTGAGTGTTTGATTGAGTAACCAGGCGATCGGCGCGGCGAGGAGCGCGCCGACAAAGTGCATAGCAAACAATGCCGTACCTGCGACTGCTGGACCGTAGCGTGGCTCCACGAACGCACCGATTAGAAGTAGGTAAACCGGTAGGCGCGCCGAGCAACTCATCAGCGGTGCGATCAAGATGGTAATCATCCGTGCTTTCGGATCGCTGATCGTACGTGTCGCTAAAATGCCAGGGATCGCACAGGCGTAGCTGGAGAGCAGCGGCACAAAACTTTTGCCGTTTAAGCCGCACCAATGAAATAGTTTATCCATCAAAAACGCCGCGCGCGCCATGTAGCCGGATTCTTCCAGTAATGAGATGAACAAAAATAGTACCAGAATCTGCGGTAAGAACACCACAAAGGCACCGACTCCGCCAATGATCCCATCGGCGATCAAGCTCTGTAACATCGGAGTTCCCGCCAGCGCGTCGGAAGCAATATTTTGCAGCGCGCCCGTGCCGCCTTCGATCAAACCCATAAATGGCCCCGCCCATGTATATACCGATTGAAAGACCACATACATCATCCCAACAAAGACCATCAAGCCCCAGAATCGATGCAATAAGAGTTGGTCGATACTCTCAGTGGCGGTGCGTTTTTTTAGCGCTACCTGGCGTTCGATGATGTCGCTGAGTAGGGGATTGAGAAAGCGGAAACGTAGAATCGACTCTGCTGCATCGGGATTGAAGCCATCCTTGTAGAGCTGATCGCGGGCCTCTTTGATGATCCCTTCGTACTCAGACTCCGGGGTTTGTAAGCGTTCGCGCACTGCGCTGTTACGATCAAAGATGAGGCGCTGTAATTCGCCGATTTGTAATGCTTCGCCACGTTTACTGATAAATTCTTCGTGCAGTTTTTGTACTGCATTTTTAACCGCTTCCGGCCATATAGGCCGCATCATCATCGCCTTGGCTTTGATCGCATGCTCGACCGCAAGGGCGAGTTCTTCGGTGCCTCGACTCCGTGTCGCCACCGTTGGCACCACCGGCACGCCGAGGCGTTGCTGCAATAATTTACAGTCAATTTGCAGGCCCTTTTTTTCCGCGACATCCCAGCAGTTCAGCGCGATCACCATCGGCACGCCTAACTCGGAGGCCTGTGAGGCGAGGAAGAGATTGCGCTGCAAATTCTCCACATCCACCACTACGATAATCAAATCTGGGGCAGGGTGGCTATCGACACGGCCTGCTAAGACATCCACTGCGATACGTTCGTCCAGTGAACTGGCGCTCAAACTATAGGTGCCTGGCAGGTCGACCAAATGCACATCTTGGTCGCGGTTCAGCGCCCAGCGGCCGATCTTCTTTTCGACCGTCACGCCGGAGTAGTTGCCGACTCGCTGACGCATGCCAGTGAGCGCATTAAAAAGCGAGGTCTTGCCAGTGTTGGGATTACCAATTAATGCGACGCGAAGTTCTGCGAGTGCTTCAGGCATACTAAAGCTTCTCTACTTCGATCTCGGCTGCGTCTCTTAGGCGTAGACTCATGTGACAGCCCTGAAAGGCCACTGCGATTGGGTCGCCCAGCGGTGCCTCGTGTGTGAGGCGAACCTCTTGGCCCGGCAACAATCCCATCGCCATTAAACGCGCAACGCTTTCGTTCGCGCAATTCACTTTTGTGATTCGAAAAGCTCCGTTTTTTTTAATTTGGTCTAAACGCATGGGCAAGGCACTCTTGAGATTATGTCTCAATAGAAATATATATAGAACAGAAAGAATTGAAGCTGGATTGCAAGCTCAGAGGCGAGACTAGCCAGGATTTACTCTGCTATTTATCTTAAACGCGCGGTTCTCAGCATCATGTGAATCACAGCCAGAATCGGAGTGAGAAGGTTGATGCCAAGATATTGCCGCATGGTACACTTTTTTATAAATTAAGTAGCCGCGTGATAGGGGTTGCTTGCCGCAACCGCGATGCGGATGGTTGATCATTTGAAATTGATGCCTCGAACGAAGCCCCGACGCCTCACCACTAAATCTCAGCTTGTTGCCGCACTTTGTGGGCGCGCGAAACAACCACATACTTGTCCGCCAGGCCTTTTAAATCGGCGCGCTCCTCAGTGCTGAGTGCTCGCACGACTTTGGCTGGGCAGCCGAGTACCAATGAACCGACTGGCACTTGTGTCCCTTTGGTGACGAGTGCGCCAGCGCCGACGATTGATTGCGCGCCGATCACTGCGCCGTCGAGAATTGTCGAATGCATCCCAATCAAACACTCATCACCGATCGTGCAGGCGTGCACCATCGACTGATGGCCGATCGTCACAAATGATCCGACTTTTACGCCATAGTCGTCTGATAAGTGGATAACGCAGCCGTCTTGCACATTTGAGCCTTCGCCAATTTCAATACGATTAATATCCGCGCGCAGGACACAACCATGCCAAACACTAGCGTTTCGACCTACGGTGGTTGCTCCCAAAATAATCGCGTCGGAAGCGACGTAAGCAGATTCATCAATCTCTGGAGTTTGATCTAAATGATAGGATAGTCGTTCAGCAAGTGTCATCGATATAGTATAGTCGGCGGTTGTTTTTATAGCCAAGATCAGAATCACATGAGCTAGCGCCCTCGCGTCAGTTAATAGAGCATAGTAGGGTAGCTTCTGTCATATCTCTGAGAATGGTTCCATGCTTGATAGTATTTGACAGAATACCACTAAATTTCTTTCATTTTTGCATCATGAATCAACCAAAAAACCTTAAAACCCGCGCCTTGGATCAGTCGTTTTGCTCGCTTCTAGTAGGCTTTAACTTCCTTTTTTTTACGGGCCTGCTGGCGTTTATGTTGGTCCTGCCACTGAAGGCTGTTCTCTCTGGTTCAGATGCCAGCCAGGATGTCGTGGCAGATGCCAACCTCGATACTGCTGATGAGGTTGAGGCCGCAGCAGTCGCAGTCGATCCGATTACACACGCTGCCGGTAAATCCGCATATATGATTTGCTCGACCTGTCACGGAGCTGAGGGTGAAGGCAACGCGGCACTCAATGCACCCGCACTGGCGGGACAAGATGACTGGTATCTTAAACGCCAGTTAATTAAATATAAGGAAGGCGTGCGCGGTTCGCATCCAGATGATACTTATGGCATGCAGATGCGTGCAATGGCGATGACGCTGGCTGACGAAACCAAGATCGACGAAGTGGTTGCGTACATTGCACAACTACCAGTCACCGCGCCGCTGCCAACGCTCGGCGGTGATGTCGCCAAGGGAGCTGCGAGCTACGCACTCTGTGCGGCTTGTCATGGACCAGATGGCGCGGGCAATGAGCTGATGAATGCACCCGCGCTGCAAAACCTACAGGACTGGTACATCGTCAGGCAGCTGCAGAATTATAAATCTGGTGTGCGCGGCACGCATCCTAAAGACATCGAAGGCATGCAAATGCGCCCAATGTCGATGGTGCTTGCTGATGAGCAAGCGATGAAAGACGTCGCCGCCTTTATCAATTCCAAGGCAGCTGCGAAATAGGTTATCGGGAGGGACGTCAGTGGAGGGCAACGGTTATGCCTTTCATGAGCGTGCCGTCGCTGACCCTAAGAGCTTAGGCGTAATTTTTAATCATCTGATGGTTGACAGCCTCACGTGCCGCGCATTCTCTCCGAGCTTCGACTTTCCGCTCAGGTGGTGAAACGGTAGACACGCCACGTTCAGGTCGTGGTGCTCGCAAGGGCGTGAGGGTTCAAATCCCTCCCTGAGTATTTTTAAAGCCGCTCCTATTCGGAGCGGCTTTTTTGATTTTTGCATGGTCGAAATTTGACCCTAAGTGTGTTCTGGTTGAAGCTCCTCGCGGCATGATCGAGATGAACAGTCAAACTACTTAAAAGTATAAGGCCTACCAAGCCTATCGATTGACTAGGGATTATGAGTCCGAAGTGAGTGTAACACTCGGAAAGCCGCTCAATAATGATACGGTTCTGTTTGAGGTCAACGCCTAGAGGCTAGAAGTGTCGGCTCAGTCGAGCAGCACTAAATGGTCCCGGTGTACGATCACGTGGGAGTTCTGGTTGAGGAACTCGGTTTGGTTGGCTGCTGTTGTGAGTCCTAGAATGTTGGACAAATCACTGGTGTTGATTGCCGCGAGACCGTGGGCAATGGTGGTGCCATCGGTCGTGCAAATTTTGACGACGTCGCCTTCTTCGAAGTCTCCTTCGCTGTTCGTGATGCCAGTCGAGAGGAGGCTCTTGCCGGATTGCTGAATCTTACTGGCTGCAGCTGCGTCAATTGTCAGGTTGCCGTGTGTATGATCTTGTATCGCAATCCAGCGTTTGTGCGATTTGATTGGCTCTAGGCTGGGCGCAAAATAGGTGCCGACGCTTTCACCCGCGAGGAGTTTGTTGAATAGCTCGGCATCTTGGCCGCTGCCGATGGTAACGCCGCAGCCAGCGCGGTGGGCGATTTTTGCGGCGGATAATTTACTGATCATGCCGCCGACGGAAGTGACTTGGTTGGTGCCTTCGGCCATGGCCTCGATCTCGGGGGTCATCTTTTCAATGTAGGGCACCACTTCGCCAGTGCCTTGCATGTCAATAAGGCCCGGGATATTGGAAAGGATGAAAAGCTGGTCGGCACTGGTGACGCTGGCAACTAGGGCCGAGAGTGTATCATTGTCGCCAAATTTTATTTCAGAAGCACTGACGGTGTCGTTCTCGTTAACGATTGGTACAGTGCCGTTGGCTAGCAGTCGTTCGATCGTATTAAATACAGCATTGTGTCGATGCTTGGCGCGTAAGTCCTCGCGGGTGAGGAGTATCTGCGCAACAGTGAGTCCAAGTGGGTCGAACCCTTTTTGCCAAGTGTTGATCAAAATCGTCTGACCGACTGAGGCGCAGGCCTGTAACATCGCGAGATCCTTAGGGCGTTGCTCTAGGGCTAATTTCCCCATGCCGAGGCCAACGGCTCCAGAACTGACGATTATCACGCCTATGCCACGATTGCGCAATGTTTTGACCTGGCGGCAGAGTGCTTCAATACGAGCGGTATCCAAATCACCGATACCGGATGTTAAGACACCAGTGCCGAGTTTGATGACGACGCGCTTGGCCTGTTGGAGTGGAATCATTTTTTAGGAATCAAAGGGCATCGACCAGAGGGCAGAGAACAAAGTTCTATGTTTATCTGAAGCCTTATGCTGGTTCTTTGAACTTAGACTTTTTTTAGGTCTGCTTCCTTCGCTGTAAGCTGCTGGTTAATTTCGGAGATAAAATCGTCGTGTGCTTTTTGCACATCTTTCTCGTAGCGCTTGAAGTCGTCTTCAGAAAGACCATCGCTTTTCGCGGTCTTAAATAGGTCGAGTGCATCACGCCGAGCTTGGCGTACGCGCACGCGGCCATCTTCCGCCATATTGCTCGCAGTCTTCGCCAGTTCTTGGCGGCGCTCGCCGGTTAGTTCGGGTACTGGCACGCGGAGGATGCCACCATCGACCATCGGGTTGAGGCCCAGATTGGCTTCTTGGATCCCTTTCTCGACATCGCGTATGATGCTCTTATCCCAAGGCTGAACCATGATGGTCTTGGCGTCGGGGGTGGTGACTGCAGCGACTTCTTTTAGTGTGACGGTGCTGCCGTAGGCGGTCACGCGGACTGAATCGAGCATGGTTGGCGATGCCTTGCCAGTGTGGAGGCTGCCGAACTGATTGAGTGTATGTTCAACTGCTTTCTTGAGATCGGCAGCGAGCATTTTAAGGATATCTTTTGGTTCCATATCTGTAGCGGTATTGAATGATTAAAAAGTGGAGCTGTTAATTAACGAGTGTGCCAATTTCTTCGCCCATGACTGCGCGGAGAATGGCGCCTGGCTCACGCATACTGAAGACGAGAATTGGCATTCTGTTTTCCATGCACAGCGAGAAGGCGGTCGAATCCATTACGCTCAAGCGATCTCTCAGTGCGTCGATATATTCCAAGTGGTCGTATTTGACGGCGTCGTCGTGTTTGTGTGGGTCTTTATTGTAAATGCCATCGACTTTAGTGGCTTTCATCAGCATGTCGGCTCCGATCTCGCTGGCACGGAGCGCCGCGCAGGTGTCGGTTGAAAAGTAGGGGTTGCCAGTGCCGCCAGCAAAGATCACCACGCGACCGCGCTCAAGGTGGCGTGTGGCGCGGCGTAGGATAAAGGGTTCGGCTAGCTTATCCATCGGGATGGCGCTTTGTAGGCGCACGGTGACGTCGAGCTTTTCGAGGCAGTCCATGAAGGCCAGGCCGTTGATGACGGTGGAGAGCATGCCCATATAATCGCCGGTGGTGCGATCGACGCCGCGCATCTCTGCGCCACTGAGGCCGCGAAAAATGTTACCGCCGCCAATCACTAGGCCAACTTCGACGCCGATATCGGCGACTTTTTTGACCTCTTGGCAAATGTCCCTAAGGATTTTCGCGTCGATGGGATCGCCATCTTCGGTGTTGCGCAACACTTCGCCACTCAACTTTAATATAATACGACGATATTTCGGCTTTCGGCCAGTTTGATCTACTTCATCCATTAAAGGGGTTTTAAACGTTGTTTTTATGCGGACGTCAACCCATCGATTTGAGAATCGAGTGTAAGACAACTGTAAAAATCGCTGCACCAATTCAGGACTTGCGATTGATTTTAAAAACTATGAAAATTCTTGAAGTGAGGGCTTGACGAGTGGGCGATCATTTCTACTCTTCGCCAACTTTAAAGGCCTATGGTGTAATGGTAACACTACTGTTTTTGGTGCAGTCATTCGGGGTTCAAATCCCTGTAGGCCTACCATTTTAAAAATCCCTGCAGATTTGTTCAGCAGGGATTTTTTTATGTGCTCATTCCAAGCCGGGCCTGGATCCACTCTTTGAGCCCGTCAACCGCCTCCGAGCCTTGTGACAGCACGAGGTAAATAATATAGCTGTAAAGCACTACCGCGACGCAACCGACTGCGAATGCCCCGATCGCGAGCATGCCGTCCTCTTCGGATAGGCCAACGCCGATCAAGAAGATGACCATGGCCGGAAGGGTATTGGTCAATGGGACCGGCAGCATCATCAGGCAGGCCATGATTAAAATGACTATGGCAAGGCTAGATTGCCCGAGTGAGGCCCGTATCCATTGCTGCCGAGGGCGAATAAGGTGCTCGACGGCGTGCAGAAATTTAGTCGCTGCGCCGCTCATTTTATTGGCCAGTGTCGGTTTTATGCGGATGCGCTGCAGGCGTGCAGGCAGCCATACAGTGTGGCGGCCCATGAGCATTTGTAGCGCGATCAGTGCGATGACGATACCAAACGGCGTGCTGTAGCCAGGGGCGGGCACTGGTAAGGCGCTGGGGAGTGACAGCAGCACCAATAGGAGGCCAAAGCCTTTTTCGCCAACAGCGTCGGTTAACTCGCCGATTGAGGGGCCGTTTTGATGCTCACTGGCGAGGGCGTCTTCGAGTGTTTCGGCCAGCGATGTGTGCGTGGTGGTGTCAGTTTGCATATTGCACTTCATGGATTCTGGACAAAGGCTATCAAACAGTATCCGTTAAAGGTCAAAACAATCTGCTGAAAGTATGAAAGATCCGGTGAAAAAAAAGCGACTTAGACGCTGCGCTCTGTATGGCGGCGCGTTTGATCCAGTGCATCGTGCCCATCTGCAGGTGGCGCGTTATTCGCTGGAACAGGCGCAGCTGGATCGAGTGGTCTTTATTCCGGCAGCGCAGTCGCCGTTAAAGGCGCACACACCGCTCACAGACCCAGCTGCGCGCTTACAAATGCTCTCACTTGCGCTGCAGGGCGAGGCGCTCTTCGAGCTGGACGAGTCTGAAATAGAGCGGGGTGGGCTGAGTTATACGATTGATACGGTTCGCCATTTTTCTGAAGGCCATCCTGATACTGAGCTATATTGGATTGTCGGTGCGGATCAATTTGAACAATTGGATCGCTGGTATCAAATCGAGGAGTTGGCCGAGCGGGTGACCTTTTTAGTGTTAGCGAGAGCAGGATCACATTTGGAGCCCCCCACATTGATCCCCAATTTACGCTATCAATTGATCAAGGCACCGCTGATGAGTGTCAGCTCGAGTGAGATCCGCTTGCGCTGCCGAGAGGGTCATTCGTTACAAGGTTTAGTGCCAGATGCAGTTCAGGCTTTCATTTTGGAGCAGGAGCTTTATAGCCACTTGCAGTAAGAATCCATATGGCCACTTCAAAACAGAACCAAACCAACGCTACGCTCGAAGAAATTCGCTGCGCGGTATCCGCAATCGATGATAAAAAGGGCGAGGCAATTCGCGTGCTTGATGTACGTGAGACTTCCTCGATTACAGATTACATGATCCTGGCAACAGGCACTTCCAATCCTCATGTGAAGGCGATCAAGTCAGGTTTGGATAAGGCGCTGAGTGAAGCGGGGGTGAAACTGCTTGGTCAGGATCGTGAAGTTGGCAGCGGCTGGATCGTGGTGGATGCCTTTGATTTTATGATCCATCTGCAAACCGATGAGATGCGTGATTTATATCGCCTCGATTATTTGTGGCGAGATTCCGCTGAGATCGAGCTGTAGCTGATTCGACAAGTTCTTGTTGCATACAAAGGTGTGCATTGTCGATGGATGGGCCGCGCGGCCCAGATCGTAAAAAAGATACTTATTTCAGTATGTCGCTTAAGGTCTCGCTAGGAAAGCTTGAGCGCCTCGACGAGTTGACTGAATTCACATGCCTGCGCTGCTTCCAGTTGCAGCCGAGTACTGCTACTTGGTAGGTCGATCTGCAGTTTGGTCGCTCGGAGTAGCAGCCGTTGTACTCCGAAATGTTGCCGTAAGAAGCGGTTTTGGGTGCTGTCTCCGTGGCAGGTGTCACCAACGATAGGGTGCCTTAAATGGGCCATATGACGACGCAGTTGATGTTTGCGACCGGTAATGGGGACCAGCTTCAGCAGCGAAAATCGCGCGGTCGTATAGCGACCGACTGGTAACGCTAGTTCAACGCGGTTTATACAGGAGTAGCGTGTCTGTGAGCGTTGCGATTTAGAAGGCTGCTCCTCGGTGCGCAAGTCGTAGTCGATCTCGCCAGCATCTGCTGTCCAGCCGCGCACGACTGCATGGTATTCCTTGTGGGTGGTTCTCTCTGCGAATTGTGCCTGTGCAAAACGGAGCGCCGCAAGATTCAGTGCAAAGAGGAGAATGCCACTGGTGGCTCGATCGAGGCGATGACATAGGAAGACCTCTTGGCCGATTTGGTCGCGTAGGATTTGCACTGCAAATTCGGTGGCATGCGCATCGAGTTGCGTACGGTGCACGAGTAGGCCCGCTGGCTTGTCGATTACGACATAGTCCGCGCTCTGGTAGATGATCGGCAGGTGCATTACAGCATTCAGGGATCATTGTAAGCTTGATGCAAAGATTATTCGCTGCAGAGGCCAACCGCTGCAATATATATGCCAGTTTAAATTGAATGCCTCAGCGGTTTGAGGGCAAACCATCAAGACACGGGTCGAATGGCATCGTATAGGACTTTGCTGCTGCTCAGGTAGAGTTGATTAAGTACATTTAGCGCGGTTTTGATCGCGTATATTTGCAGCCCTGAACCTTGCAGTGGATTGAATGATTGAAATACAGCGAAATCCGGCTCGACAAAATTCCATAGCTTGAGACCCTTTCCATTCACCTTAATCGGTAGCAATCATGCAAGAACAGTTAACAGCCATCATAGCGGGCGTGCGGGACAACGCACCCAGCATTCAAACACGCGCAGAATTTGAGGCCTTTAAAGCCACGATCTCTGGTCCCAACGGTGCGCTCACTGATGTGATGAAGGGTATGGGTCAGATTCCTAAAGAGGATAAGCCTGCAATAGGCAAGCTCATCAACGAGGCTAAGAACGCCGTGACAGCCGCGTTTGATGAAGTTATCGCTCGGCTCGAGGCAGCCGAACTCGCAGCAAAACTAGGACCAGCGATCGACCCAACTTTGCCGTGCCCCGACCTCGATCGCGGCACCCTGCACCCGATCTCGCAGGTTCGCGAGGAGATGGTCGAGCTCTTCCGTCGCATCGGCTTCTCAGTTGCGGAAGCGACTGAAGTCGAAACGGAGCATTACTGCTTCGACGCACTCAACATCCCGAGTGATCATCCAGCCCGGGATATGCAGGACTCTTATTACCTGCCGGACGATTTAAAGGTCAACAACGTCGCCAAACACGCCGACGAGAAATATCTCTTGCGCACGCATACCTCGACCGTGCAGATCCGCAGTATGCTTAAGCAGCAACCGCCAATTCGCATCGTCGCACCTGGTCGTTGTTTCCGTCGCGACACTCCAGACGCTACGCACAGCGCGAATTTTCACCAGATTGAGGGTCTCTACGTCGATAAGAACGTCACCTTACTGGATCTCAAAGCCACGCTCGATCATTTCGTCAAGACCATCTTCGGCCCCAAGGCCAAAACCCGTCTGCGCCCCAGCTTCTTCCCGTTCACCGAACCAAGCTTTGAAATGGACTTCTTTTCGCCCGATCTCGGTAAGCTCAGCAATAAGTGGCTCGAAATTATGGGCTGCGGTATGATTGATCCGGAAGTCTTCAAGGCAGTCGGCATCGATCCCGAAGTTTACACCGGCTATGCATTCGGCATGGGCATTGAGCGGATCGCCATGATCTTGCAAGGCGTTGACGATATTCGTTACTATTATCAGAATGACGTCCGCTTTCTCAAGCAGTTCGCTTAAAGGGCAAACTCGAATCCACACGAACAAACACTAATATAGATGGCAGGTAAGGAGCGACTCATGTTAATCCGTGCCCATTCGTGGTTCCACAGCACACATTTAAAAAGTATTTACTGAAATGAAAATTTCCTACAACTGGCTTAAAAACTACATCAATCTCGATCCCGTCGAGCATTCACCTGAGGTGCTGCAAGAAGTGCTTCCATTGCTCGGCTTCGATATCGAAGAGATCGAGAAACTCGGTCCACCGCAGCTCAGCAACGTCGTTGTTGGCCAAGTACTCGAGTTCGGTCAGCATCCAGACGCTGACCGCCTGCGCTGCTGCAAGGTCTCCACCGGCAAAGAGGGCGAAGTGCACGACATCGTCTGTGGTGCGAAAAACTTCGTTCAAGGCGACCATGTCATGGTTGCTCTGCCGGGCGCGGTGCTGCCTGGCAATTTTAAGATTAAGGCGTCCAAGCTACGCGGCCAACCGTCTGCTGGCATGATGTGCTCATCCAAAGAGCTGCAGGTCGGTCAAGACCACGACGGCATCATGATCGTTGCTAAGGACGTGCCGCTCGGCACTTCAGTCAACGACCTCTACACCGACGTTGACACTGTTCTTAACCTTGAGATCACTCCCAACCGCGTCGATGTCCTCAGCCACATTGGCGTCGCTCGCGAACTCTCTGCACGTTTCGGCCTCGCGGTAAAATATCCAGAGGTTAAAGCCAGCACTGCCAGTACTAGCTCTGGCGAACCGCTCATTTCCGGCGTCGAAGTCGAAGCCTCCGAAGTCTGCCCGCACTACACCGCGACGTGTATCAAAGGCGTCAAGGTCGGCCCCAGCCCGAAGTGGCTCAAGGATGCCATTGAGGCGACTGGCCAACGCTCGATCAACAACGTCGTCGATGTGACCAATTACGTGCTGCACGAAACTTGCCAGCCGTTGCACGCATTTGACGCAGCCAAGATCAAGGGCGGCAAACTCGTCGTTCGCATGGCGACCGAAGGTGAGCAGCTCACTACGCTGGACGAAAAGGCACGCACTCTGTCTGCCAATATGGCAGTCATCGCCGATGTCGAGCGCGCACTGGTCGTCGCCGGTGTGATGGGTTCACTCGACGCCGAAGTCGACGCCACCACCACCGACATCGTCCTCGAAGCCGCTTATTTCAATCCGACTTCCGTCCGTGCCACTGCGCGCAAGTTGTCACTCTCCACTGATAGCTCGTATCGCTTCGAGCGCGGCGTCGACCCGCAAGGCGTCGAATATGCCGCCCTCCGTGCGATTGATCTGATTCTCGAAGTCGCAGGCGGTACCGTCGATGGGCCAATGATCGTCGCAGGCCAATTCGTTGAAACTGTCAGCGAGATTCAGATCAAGCCCGACAACATCCGCAAGTTCATTGGCTTCGATGTCAGCGACAAAAAAATCCAGCAAGCCCTCGAATCCCTTGACCTCAGCGTCGCCGTGCATAGCGACAGCGATGGCTCTGCGCGTTGGCTAGTCTCGATCCCATCCTTCCGCGGCGATCTGCAACGCGATGTGGATCTGATCGAAGAGTTTATACGCATCTTCGGTACCGATAATATTCCCGAGTCGCCCGTGGTCGCTCGTGGCATCAGCACCGAGGATCACCGTATTTATACCGTCAATGCCGCAGTGGCGGATTACTTGACCGGTCAAAACTTCAACGAAGCGTACCTCTATTCGTTGCGCGATCCCGAAGAGACGCAGTTCTTCTTTGGCGACGAGGGCTTCAAGATGCTGGCCTTAGATAACCCCTTGCAGAGCGACCAAAGCCACATGCGCCCGTCCCTGATCCCTGGGCTATTGGATGTGCTCAAGCTCAATAACGCCCGTGGTACTGGCGCGACCCGCTTCTTTGAGCGTGGTCACGTATATCGCGAAGTGAAGGGCGAGATGGTTGAGCTCATTTCGGTCAGCTTTGTCATCCTTGCCGATCAAGTCAGCCGCGAATGGCGTCAGCGCGAAGTCGCCGATTTCTACACCGCACGCACACTCGCAGGTAATATTCTCGATCTGGCTGGCACCGCGTCTAGCAAGCTCAACTACTATCCGATTGCGGAGTGCAAGCTTTGGCAGGGCGGTCAATCCGCCTATGCTGGCGACTTTGCCAAGATGGGCTTTGAGGCAACCGTCGGTCTGCTAAATATCGCAACTCTCAAGGATCGCTGGGATATCGACCAAGCCGTGATTGCCGGTTCGGTGCTGATGACTCCGAAGTTCTTCGAGCGCAAAGCCAAGCGTGGTCGCCACAGTGTGATCAGCAATCAGCCCGCGTCATCAAAGGATCTGGCACTCATCGTCGATCAAGCCGTCCTAGCAGGTCAGGTGCAAAACGACGTCGCCAAATTCGCTAAAAAAGCCACCCAAGGTTTCAACTGCGAAAGCGTTCGCGTGTTTGATGTCTACCAAGGCGAAGGGCTCCCCGAAGGTAAGAAGAGCCTCGCAGTGAGCATGAGTTTCCGCGCTGCCGATCGCACCCTCAAGGATAAGGAAGTGAACACCGCCTTCGAAAGTATTCAAAAACTCATTACAGATAAAACCGACTATCAGATTCGAAAATAGTCTCACCTAGCGAAGCAGGCTAGCGCTGCTAGATCGACGGGTTAGCGGTGTCTCATCCCGGCTGCGCTGCTTCGGTCTGTGCGCACTGTGTCGTCGCGTTGCTCCTCGGTAGAACCTGTGCGGTTCAACCCCTGATGCACCGACATTAAAAAGGCCGACTCGCTACGCGAATCGACCTTTTAGAATGGGTGCAGGGACAGGATTGTTTGGTCGTCCTTCGTCCTCCTGTGTCGTCGCGTTGCTCCTCGGTAGAACCTGTGCGGTTCAACCCCTGATGCACCGACATTAAAAAGGCCGACTCGCTACGCGAATCGACCTTTTAGAATGGGTGCAGGGACAGGATTTGAACCTGTGACCTTCAGGTTATGAGCCTGACGAGCTACCGGGCTGCTCCACCCTGCAATAAATAACATAAAACGTTTTGAAGCAGAAAAAACGCTTTCTCTTCCTGCGGCTAGCCGTTTGAAGAAGTTGCGGACTAAACGCGCATGTGTGTTCGGTGTAAAGGGCTATTTTTATAAAAATGATTTTTTATTTAAGGGTGAAATCGGCGACCAGAAATTGATCCATTGCTTTTCTAGTGTCGGGCTTGGTGGTTCGAAACCGAGCTTTTATGAGATTCATGTTTTTTACGCTTTTCCTTCGGCGCTGGATCAGCGACAAAGTAGCCATGCCATGGTATATTTACCACGCCTTGAAGCAGCTATTCCCTTCGGGGCGCTTCTTTTCTTTTTTCTCACTGATGTCGATCGTGGGGGTCATGCTTGGGGTCTGCGTATTGGTGATCGTGCAGAGTGTGATGAATGGCTTCGGCGAGGGCATTCGCTCGCGTCTGGTGGATACGCAGGGGGATATTCGCATTCGCTCCGATGAAGTGGTCTATGACTGGGAAGAGCAGAGCGAATTGCTGCTGAGCGAAGAGTATGTGATTGGGGTCGCTCCGTTTGCTGAAGGTGTGGTCATGCTGCAGCATGGTAATCGTCCGCAATTCCCGATGATTCGTGGCATTGATCCAATCGCGGAGTTGGCGGTGATTCCACTACAAAAGTTTCTGACCTACGGTAGTCTTGATGAGTTTGATGATGATGGCGTGTTTCTTGGCGAGGGGCTAGCGCGCACCTTGAAGGCAGGGCCGGGATCGGTGGTTGAAGTATTTACGCCGTTGATGTTGGAACGCTTAAAGCAGGACGAGGTCTTATTACCTAGGGAGTTTACCGTGATCGGTTTGTTTCGCACGGGTTCGCCACAGGTGGATGGTAACACGATGATTTCGACGCTGCGGGTGATGCAGGAGTTGTATGGCCTCGAAGATGGCGTACACGGCTTAGTGCTGAAGTTGCGCCCGGGGGCAAAGGCGGACCAGTTTGCCAATGATCTGGAAGAACGGGTGCTGCGGCCTGGATTGCGAGCCATTAGCTGGATCGATTCGAACCGAGAGTTCCTATTTGTGATCGAGCAAGAGAAGCGGGTGATCTCGTTTATCATCATCTTCATCATTTTGGTGGCGTCGTTCTCAATTGCGATTGCGTTGATGATGGCAGTACTGCGCAAAACACGCGAAATCGGCCTGTTAGTCGCCATGGGCGGACGTCCGCATCAGGTGGCGTACAGTTTTTGTTTTCAGGGCTTTGTGATTGGCACGCTTGGTACTGCTGTGGGCATCGCTTTGGCGGTCATCTGCCTGCATTACCGTAGCCCGATACTTGCGGCTTACGCGTGGCTGACGAATTCGCAGGTCAACTTTCTCGGGCAGTATGATGTGTATGAGATCCCGGTACATTATTTGATGTCTGACTTTGTGGTTGTGACATGTTTTGCGGTTGTTATCTCGACGTTGGCTGGCTTATTGCCGGCGTTGCGAGCCGCTCGATTGAAACCTGCTGATGCCTTGCGAAGTGAATAATTCAGACGATATAATTCTAGAGGCGAAACAGTTGGGGAAGTCTTTCCCAGGCCCAGACGGTGCGATTTCGGTGTTGAATGGTGTTAATTTTAAGCTGCGACGCGGTGAGAGTGTGAGTATCCGCGGCGAATCGGGCAGTGGTAAGTCCACTTTGTTGAATGTGCTCTCAGGCTTGGAGAACACTGATGTCGGCGAGTTGTTGTGGAATGGGCAGCAAGTGTCAGGGCGTTCGTTGTCGTGGTTAGCTGCACGCCGTACCAATTATATCGGCTTTGTGTTTCAATCGTATTACTTAGCACCAGAGCTAAATGCTCTGGAGAATGTATTATTGGGCGCACGGATCGCAGGGCGTATTAATAGCACTGTGATTGATCGTGCGGAGGCGCTGTTGAAGCGTGTGGGAATGGGATATCGCTTGCAGCATGGCTCTTCTAAACTTTCGGGAGGGGAGCGTCAGCGAGTCGCGGTGGCGCGTGCGTTAATCAATGATCCACCGCTGGTGCTGGCCGATGAACCAACGGGCAATCTCGATGAGGCGACTGGTGTGGCGGTCATGGATCTTTTGCTCGAACTCGCTGGAGAAGAAGCGAAGAGTTTGGTGCTGGTGACGCACAATCCCGAATTTGCCAAACGCACGCAGCATCAGTTGACCTTGCATCTCGGGCAATTCAGTTAATTTAAATCAGTCACGACTAGTATGGAGCATCGCAAACTACGCATTGGATTTATTGGCGCAGGGGCAAACACGCGGCAGACGCACATCCCGGGATTCCACAAAATAGAGAATGTAGAACTCTCGGTGGTGGCTAATCGTAGTCTAGCGTCGGCTGAGAAGGTCGCGAAGGCAGACGGGATTCAGCGTGCCGTGGAGACATGGCAGGAGGTGGTGGCGGATCCGTCTTTGGATGCAATTTGTATTGGGACTTGGCCGAATATGCATGCTCAGTTGACGATTGCGGCGCTTGAAAGTGGCAAGCATGTGCTGTGCGAGGCGCGCATGGCTGCGAACCTTGAGGAAGCGCGGCGTATGTATGCCGCCGCGCAGGCGCAACCAGACTTGGTGGCGCAAATTGTGCCAGCGCCCTTTTCGTTGGATTTCGATGCGACGATTCGCGAACTGGTGACTGCGGGTAAATTGGGTGACTTACTCGAAGTTCGGGTGGTGCACACTGGCGGGCAAGCGGCATCGCCCGATGCGCCAATGACGTGGCGGCAGGAGCGGCGCTTGAGCGGTAATAATATACTGACGATGGGGATTATGCACGAGACAGTACAGCGTTGGGTCGGGGATGAGCCAGCGTGGTTGATTGCCGATGGCGCTGTATTTCAACCAAATCGCTCATATACTGATGGTGCGGATGCAGTTAAGGTTGAGATCCCCGATAGTTTAAGTATTTTGGGTCGCTTTACGCATAGCGGCGCACGCTTAGTGTATCATTTTAGTGGGGTTGAGTCCGGCAAGCCTAGGATGGAGTTTCGATTAAACGGTTCGAAGGGGGCGGTGCGGTTTGATGCGTTTCAAAAGCAGTTGTTGTTCAGTGAGGCAGGATCATCGCAGGAAACAAAGATCACGATTGCGCGTGGGCAAAGTCGCGGATGGCAAGTCGAAGCGGACTTCGTGAAATCGATTCGCTCTCAGACGCCAGTCGAATTGACCACGTTTGAGCAAGGCGTGCGCTATATGACATTTACCGAAATGGTTGCGCAGTCGCTCGCCAATGAGTCTGCTCGTGTTCGCTGGCAGTCAGTTTAAACGATCTGGTCAAATATACGGAAATAGCTGGTTTTTATTGTAAGCTAGTGGCATAGCAATTGCTTCGCTTTCCCTGATCGCATTCATAGACTCTCTTAAAAATGGTAGAACGCCAAATCCTCAGTACTTACGAAAAGGCCTTAGCCCTTAATCTTGATCCGAGCAAATACGGTGTATTTGCTGAGGTCGGTGCTGGGCAGGAAACGGCAAACTGGTTTTTTAGAGTTTCTGCTAGTGCGGGTACCGTCGCAAAGACAATTTCTGCCTACGATATGAAGATGAGTGATGCTTTGTATGGCAAGGCCACACGCTACGTGTCGCAATCGCGGTTACATTCGATGCTAGATTACGAATACGGTTTATTGGAGGCACGCCTCGGGCCATCGCGTGGCGATGAAACAACTTTTTTCTCGTTTTGTAATACCGTTCGTGCACGGGGCTATAATGATACGGGCGAGTGCCATGGTTGGTTGGGTGTACGCTTACAACTGAAGCCAAACACACCGCCCTGCGAGATTGTGCTGCATTTACGCCTGCTGGATGAGACGAGTCAGGATCAAATGGATGCACTTGGTAAAGTCGGCGTCAATTTGATCCATGCCGCATTTTATTATCGGGAATGTTTACAGAGTTTCGTCGAGTCGTTGGCAGATGGCCTCGTCGCAGGGCGTGTCGAAGTCGATATGTTACGTTTCAGCGGAGATGGATTTCGTTATGTGGATAATCGCCTTTGTGCGCTGCAGTTGGTGCAAAGTGGTTTGACGGATGCGGCGATGTTTAATAAAAATGGCGAGGTACTGCAGGCTGCGGACGCACTTTATAAACGGCCAATATTGCTGCTGCGCGGTAGTTTTAAGCCTGTATTGAAGTTGCATTTGGACATGCTTGGTCAATCGCGGGAGGTGTTCTCGAATGTGATGACCGAAGCGCAGCAGCAGCGTGCGATCGAAGTTTGTGAGATCAGTATGAATAATTTGTTGCGTGATGGCGCAGTCGACCACGGTGATTTTATTGATCGTGCGGATGCACTGCAGGCCTTGGGTAAGACCGTGCTTATTTCGCGCAGCGCAGAGTTCCACCGTATTGCGACTTATTTAAGTCGATACAGCGCTGAGCCGATCGCGATCATCTTGAGCATCGGATTACTTAATGAATTATTTAAAGCAAAGTGGTCGGAAAACCTGGCGGGCGGTATTCTAGAGTCTTTCGGTCGATTGTTTAAAAATCGTGTACAACTTTTCGTCTACCCTTGGCATAATGCCAAGAGCATGGAGCTGGTAACGGTGGACAATTTCAAAGCACCAGAAAATTGGCAGTTCTTCTACCAGCATTTATTGCAGAATGGTCGGATTCGTTCCATCGGTGTGGGAGATCCAGCATTGTTGGCGATGACGAGCCGCAAGGCAATGAAGCTAATCGAGGCTGGCGGCAGCGACTGGCAACGTTGGGTGCCGGAAGAGGCACATCAAATGGTGCGGCACATGCAGGAGGATAAATGATCCTTTTTGGCTTACTGTGGCAGGGCGATTCATTTAGTTGCTAGTATCTAGTAAAGCTCAGTTCTTCCATGGATTACTGCACTGTAAATTCGTTGCTTTAGGGGCCTGTTCGCTAACAGACTGTACGTGTTAAGCAAAATGCCACCAACAACGAGCTGGATCTTAGTTTTAATGGTAGCTTCGTGGCAGAGGCTGAAGAGCTACTCGCCGCAATCATCTTGACTACATTTATAGTGGTATAATTATTATATGGTAAGTGGACGAAGTGAATGCGCTAAAACCCCTATATTGCTTCATCACATCCGCTTCGTCCGTACCATACCAAATAACCCATATATCGGTATGATTTATATAGAATTATATTTTAATTCGTCGTGAGCAAATTTTAAGAATGGTCTTTTGGTGCCAATTGGACCTATGGGTGGTTTAGTGGTTTGCTGTCAAGATTTGCAGTTGAAAGCTTGAAGTCTCAGTGACGTGTGGCAGAAAGCACTCATGGCCGTCATCTGGAGTCAAACAATCGAAGCAAATCACTATGAGGTTCGTACCGCTGGGGCGACATTGCGCCTGTATCGGAATGGTGTGAACCATTCGCAGTGGAATCCGAATCGACCATTGTCTGGTTGCATTTGGGATTTGATTGCGCTGCCGGCACTGTACCGGACGAAAGGAAGTATTGAGAGTGTATTGATGCTTGGGTTTGGTGCGGGTACGGTGGCACGTAAACTACGTGAATTGGTGATGCCTGAGCGCATTGTAGGGATCGATTTAGACCCGATCCACTTAAGTATTGCAGATGGTTTTTTTGAATGCTCTGAAGGTTGTGAACTGATTGCTGCGGATGCTGTGGAGTGGGTGCAAGAAGAGTCTGCCGAACCAGATCGAGCGCAGTTTGATATGATTATCGACGATTTGTATGGTGAGGAAAATCAAATTGCTGTGCGCTGTGCGCCGCTGGATTTGGAGTGGTGTCAAGATTTAGCCAAGCTCGTTAAGCCAGGTGGGATGCTAGTCTTCAATATGATCGAACCCCGAAAGGTGGCTCATTTGCCGCCGATGGCAGACGCGACGCTACGCGCACAATTTCCATACGCGAAAATTTTTCGGATGGCAGGCTACGAGAATCGGATTGTGGCCTTTAGTGGTCGTACTTTAGAGGGGCATGTTTTTAAGAGTCAGGTGAGCGATATCTACAGTCGCTATCCACGCTGTCGAGGGGTTGAACAGCGCTACATTGTATCTAGCCCGAAGCGCTAAGCTGGATTTGTTAGGGGCGGAGTTGGTTCCGGCGTCACAGTGGGCCGCGTCTATTGGTGATCTGAGTATTTCTAGTGCAGTTCTAAAGTGCTCTTTATTCAGATGCCAATACGTGGGCTTATGCTAATTTATCGATGATCAATTTAACTGCGCCTGCTTGAAAATTACATGCCGAGACGGCTAAAAGACACATGAGTTAAATACTCGTACAGAGAATCATTCGTGTCTGAATAAAATCCCTTGAAACGTAGAATTGATAGGATTTCGATTGACCCGAAATAGTTATTTAGCTGATACATGACGCATGGAAATTGAAACACCAGTCGACGTAAATGCCATCCCTGCGGATGCCCAAACAACAACAACAGGTCTCGCCTCGAAAGTGCTCCAAGCTGGCACTGGTTGCGATTTCCCTGCTGCAGCCGATACCGTGACAGTACACTACAGTGGTTGGACTACTGATGGGCAGCTGTTTGATAGCTCAGTGCAGCGAGGCCAATCGACTAGTTTTCCGCTCAATCGCGTGATCAAGGGTTGGACGGAAGGGCTGCAACTGATGGTGATCGGTGAGAAGCGCCGTTTCTGGATCCCTGCTGATCTCGCCTATGGTGAGGATGCCGGAGGTGGTCGCCCGAGCGGTCTGTTGGTATTTGATGTGGAGCTACTTGAAATTCAAACAGCTCCGCAGCCACCGAAGACACCAGAAGATGTCGCAGCTATTCCTGATACTGCTGAAGTGCGTGAAAGTGGATTGGCTTCACGTGTATTGACTGCTGGCACTGGCAGTGAGCATCCGACCAAGGAGAGTATGGTAACTGTGCATTACAGTGGTTGGACGCTGGATGGTCAGCTTTTCGATAGCTCGGTGCAACGTGGCGAGCCGACCAGCTTTGGTCTGTTTCAAGTTATTGCTGGCTGGACTGAAGGTGTGCAACTAATGGTTACAGGTGAGAAGCGCCGTTTCTGGATTCCTGGCAAGCTCGCTTATGGTGATAGCCCTCAAGGTGGTGCGCCTGGCGGTATGCTGGTCTTCGATGTCGAGTTAATCAATATCGGTAGTTAGTCGATTCGAAGTCGTGTGATTGATTTCAACAGCCTCCCTTTGTGGAGGCTGTTTTGCTTTTAGAGGAGAAGAACGCTTGAGTTTGAGAGTCGAATCTTGAAACTGCACGGTATGATTAAATCACATAGTTCAATTTTATTGTGCGCGTTGTCTGCTCTTATGCTCGCTGCGTGTGGCACGACAGAGACCACTACACCTAAAGCGGTTCAGGCTAGTGCGGAATCGGCCGCCGAGCCAGTACGTGACGTCGATATAGTGCTGTATACCTCTAAAGGAGATATCGAGGCGACATTGTTTGCAACCAAGACACCGGTGACAGTTGCAAACTTTCTCAATCTAGCGACGCGGGGTTACTACGACGGTTTGACATTTCACCGTGTAATTCCTAACTTCATGATTCAAGGAGGCGATCCGACAGGCACGGGGCATGGTGGGCCAGGCTATCAATTTGAAGATGAGATTCATCCAGCACTGCGGCATACTCGGGCAGGTTTATTTTCGATGGCCAATGCGGGGCGCGGCACCAACGGCAGTCAATTCTTTGTCACGCACAATGCAACGCCATGGCTCGATGGAAAGCACACGGTCTTTGGTAAGGTGACGAAGGGGCAGTCAGTCGTTGATGCAATCCAGCAAGGAGCGACGATCAATGGCATTGATGTATTGAGCTCGACTGACGCACTCTTCAGGGAGCAAAGACAGCGTATCACTCAGTGGAATACTGCGTTAAATGCGCAAGGTCTGTAGGGCAACTGGATCGATACGGCTTTAAATTGTAGCTTCCATTAGCGCTATTGACTACGCTCGATCGAGCCCAACTACTGCTCGTTTGAGCGGGCGTATTTACTCGTCTCGAAGCGATTGACGTGTGCAGAACTTAGGCTATTTTTTTAATATGGAATTAAGCACGAAATACGCCGCAGTGATTGCGTTGATTGACCAAGCCAATGCTGCAGATCCGACCTCAATTGAGTATCAAGGTGAGAGTTATCCGAAAGAGGTGCTCTATGCCGAGCGCCACTTAGCGTGGGCTTTGCGGCTGCAACCGGATGCGGCTGAGTGCTTACGTATTGCCGCCAAGACGCAGCATATTTGTCGCTGGGAGAGCCCACGGTCGAACTATCCGATGAATCGTGTGGGCTATTTGAAATGGCGAGAGAATTTAAAGCGTTTCCATGCAGAGCGGGCAGGGATGTTGATGGCCGCGGCGGGTTACGCTACAGACAGCATCGCGCGCGTGCAGTCCTTGAATCTAAAAAAGGGGATAAAGACAGACGCTGACTGCCAAACCTTGGAAGATGCGCTGTGCCTTTCTTTTCTAGAACTTGGCTTCGATGATCTGATCGCAAAGTATCCCGAAGCCAAGGTTCTTAGTATTGTGCAAAAGACTGCCGTCAAAATGAGTGAAGCGGGTCGTGCCCTAATCTGCAGCATTCAGTTTTCTGGTCCAGGCCAGCAAATTTTGTCTCAGCTTTAAGTTAACCCGTTACGCAAACTGCGTGGGACAAAACGGCTAGATCGGATATAAGAGTCTCGTTCTTATCCACCGATCCGGGCCTATCGAATCTTTGGTCGGTTCCGTCCGTCATCACCAAAGCGATATAAATACAACGGCGTTGGCTTGGCTGTAGAATACCAGTGAACCATAAAAAAGCCACCTATGGTGGATGGCTTAAAATTATTTGACAGATTCATAGCGATTTGAACCCCGACTATATGAACCGAAGATGTACTGCTACCATGCGAGTATGAGTCCATTTTCCAAAAAAAGAGCGCAGCATAAGCTGCGCTCTAGGCGTCAAAGATATAAGAACCGTATCTTAAATAATTTTCCGAAGTTAGGATGCTTCTCGAGCCTTGATTTGTTTACCGAGTCTTTTATAGAAGCTTGGCCCATGGATTTCGCGCATCATCTTGCGGCGATGCTCGACTGCCAATTTGAAGGACTTTTTCTCGCCATACTTTTTAATCGAGAAGGAAGTACATTTTTGCATACCAGGTTCAGGTCGCCAACTGACTGAGTAGCATTCGTGTTTCGTACCGTTCGGGCCGATCTTGGTGGTGCGGGAGACTCCGAGTTCGCCGGTGGTGTTACGTGAATCGGATACTACGATCCGGCGTTGACGTGGTTTTTTAGGGATAGCTTCAAGTTCGTCGTTCAGCTCGTCGCGATATGCTTTCGCTAATTTTTGAGCCTTGCCCTTGCCGCCAGATTTGCGGTCACTGAAGAGTCTTGAGTACGTTTTGCCATTACGATAGCCACGGACGAACCAACCATGAGTTGATCCCGAGTCGATTCGACTGATGCCTTTATTTGCTTTTGATCGTGCCATAATTATTAAGGAGATGAATGTTTAACATAGCTTATATAGGGGATGACTTTAACGTAACCAAGAGGAGTCTAATTTTATAATTAAAAAGTAGAACAAAAGAGCGGTACGACAAGCAGCCAAGTTGCAAAATACGTAGGCTCTATTCTGATGCAAGTTAAAGTAGCCGTTTTTTTGCATATATTATGAGGTTATTTTGCGATCACAAACTAACGCGACGATGAAGAGTTCACTGTACGGTGAATCGAGATTGCTTATTAATGAATTTTTACTCACTTTTTGGTGAAGTTTGATCTGTTTTTTTACATGGTATAAAATTTACTTATAGTGAAGGCATGCTTAGATTTGTTCAGATGAACCAAGATTTTGACATTAAAATTTGTGGCATTACGCGTGAAGATGACGTGGAGTTGGCGCTGTCGCTGGGGGCTAATTACCTCGGTTTCATCGTATGTTCGCAATCACCTAGAGGAATTACCCTAGAGAGGGCGGTGGCGCTGGCTGCCAATGTGCCTGTGGGGCAACGTGTGATCGTCGATGTGGAGACGGCTCCTGATGATCTGCTGCGCTATCTCGATTCTGGCTTTGATCGATTCCAAATCCACGCAAGTTTGCCAATTGCGGAGGCGAGGGTGGCGCGGTGGGCAGAAGTCGTGTGTCGAGATCGTTTGTGGCTCGCCCCGCGAGTCGCGCCGACAGATGACTTTCCCGAATACCTGCTCGGGTATACCGATACAGTGGTCCTCGATACTTATTCCAAAGACCAGGTAGGTGGTACGGGGCACACCGGTGATTTTACGCGATTTGCAAGCTTGAAGCAGCAGTATGATGCTACGCAGTGGATGCTTGCTGGTGGACTGTCTCCGTCAAACGTGCTCGATGCAATCGTGCGTTCCACTACCAGACGAATTGACGTCAACAGTGGCGTCGAGACTGCTCCGGGTATCAAAGACCCTGAAAAGCTGCGCGAGCTTTTCAGGATTGTGCGTGGGGTGTAGTGCTGCTTTCGGTTGCCTACTTAATTGGATGGCGGCCGAGTGTGCCAATCAGTGTCGAGGGGTAATCCTTCGAACTGACGCGCTCGAGTTCATCTTTGGCTGCTGTGAGGCGAGTTTCAACTTTGAGGCCGTTTGCAACACGGGCGTGTGACTGCTTGGCTAGGAATTGCTTTAGATAGTCAACGTTCGCCGTCCAAGACCTAATGTCTTGTGCTTGTTGGCTTTTCAGACGGTCTTGATACCAATCGCTGTTGAGCATCGATTCACGAGTGAAGAGGCTACGGACTTCTTTGGAATTGAGGCCTTTGCCTTCGTAGTCACCGTAAGCCATAATGGTGAGCAGTGCCTTGAGGGGTGGGCAGGCTTCATCGATTGAACCATCAGCGAAGTAATTCAGCGCGACCTCTTGGTGGGCTGCAACGATAGTTTTCATACCTGTGACGAAGGTCTCGAGATCTTGCAGCTCAGGTTGGAGCATTTCCTGATTGATCACCGTCTCAGGATTGTTGAAGACGCGACCGAAGAAGATGCGCACAAACTTGGCTGTAATACGGTAACCAATACGGCTGGCTTGAATGAGTTCGCCATTGTGCTCGAAGTCTTCAACCTTTTCAAGGTAGCCGTGATCGATCAAGAATTTCGGATCCACTTCATGTTGCTGCATGCGGCACCATATCTCAGGGACGAGAAGGCTGATGTCGTGATCGACTCGGTAATTCGGGCCAACATACCCAGCTGCGGTAATGAATGCAGCTTGCTCGGTCGCTAAATAGGAGACCAACGCGTTATTTATATCGTAGACTGGGAGTAAGGCATTGAAAGGTCCCTTGGTGAGGGCGCCTTCGGATCCAGCACCTGTGGTGGATGGGGATTTGCCAGTGATACTTGCGATGAATTCCATAAAGAGCTCGGGCAGCTCCATGTGGTGAATAGGGCTATTCACGCAAAGTGGCATGACGCCTGCCTCAGGTTCGGCTGGGTTGTTACGGCGGCCTGGTAGGATCGATGTGACTGGGCGTAGCAGCGGCGAATGTGCATCTTGGCGGCGGAATAGGCGCGAGCTCATATCTGCCAAATAGACTGAACGCTGATCACGCAGGTCCGGGCGGACTTGCAAGTAGCGTGGATTTTTCGTGGGCTTGCCATCAACTAGGCGAGGATGCGCGTTGGTCGAATAGTAATCCGGGGATGGATTGGCATCGAAGTCGCGAATCAAACGTTGCATGGTTTCAGTGTATTGGCCAAAGCGAATCGCATCTTCGATCTCTTCAGTCGCATCTTCACGGTTCATCGGCTGGTAGTTACTCAGGAAACTTCCAGCTGAGCTAAGATCGATTTCTGCCTGCTTATCGTAGCCACGGATGATCGCGTCGTCCGGACGTTGAAAGAAGCGGTATTCGCAGTTGTGCACGAACTTCGCGGATGGAGCCAGCCAGCCTGGAGGGAGGCTTTTGAGGTCCTTGGTCGGTGCCACAACGGACGCAGTGATATCGTCTTCGAGCGAAATCTTTGCCGCTGGCATAAAGTCCTTACGCAGCCCAAAGGTCCGCCATGAGCCATCTGTAGTGTAACCGATACGGAGATATTGCGTCAGTATTTGCTGCTCACGGTAACGCAGAACGTTGCCTGGCTCGCCGTTAATTAAATCGACGTTAAAGCGTTTGCGCCAATCGTGACCCCAGTGCGCTTTATAGAAACGCTTAATGATGAGGACGAGTTCTTTGACCTGTTGCGGGATGTTTTTCAACCACGCGTTATATTCATCCGAGTAATCAGTTTCGGAAGGGGTGAGTAATTTTATTACTGAGCCAAGTGACCGGTCCTTGGCTAAAATGGTGCGCGAGGGAGCGGTTTTTTTCATCTTATTGATGAAGCGATCACCGAAATCTTTGCAGATGATTTCTTCTGCTAGATCGAAGTCCTTTTGGAAATCACTGACAAAGACGGGGCCGGAGATAATTGCGTCGGAAATCGACTTTGAGATTTCTGATTTACCACCACCAGAAACGGTGGAGGGCTTGTGGCACACGCGACTCTCGGCAGTGTGGCCAACTAGTCGCCAGCGACGCCCTTCGCCTGGCTTGACCATTTGCACCTTGTAGCCGGATGGTAACACGTAGGTAATGTTCGGCAGAAGTTTGATGGTTTGCTCGACGCCGTCGGTCACCCAGGTAATACACTGGGAATTCAACTCAATGTGTGCGTCTTCGGGAATATAGAAGATGTCATCGAACTTCTTGTCGATCGCGTAGCCTTTGGGCTTGAGGTCGATTAGGTCCGAGTAGCGTGCGATCAGGCCCTCGAATGTTTGGTCGACTTCTGGATAATATTGGCTGAGTTGGAAGTCTTCGCCGAGGTCATAACCGGTGAAGGCAAGTGTGCCTCCTGCATGTTCTTCTTCGGCTAGGCCATGCAGATTGGCCGCGAAGCCGATCTGCGTTTTGACCTCCTTCTTGCAGTAGCCAAAGTAGTTGTCGGCGATCGCTGTAACAATGCGACCCGATGCATCGCGGCAAGTAACCTTAAAGGCGCCGCCCTCATTATAAAGCTCATCATCTTTCTCCCAGCACATGCCATCACGTTTTTGTCGCTCAGACGCATCGGCGATATTCGGCAGGCCAAGTTCTTTTTTGGTGGTGCCGATCAAGTGTGGTGCGAGGATTACGCACCCTGTATGCCCAGACCAGTGCGCGGGGTCTAAAGCTGCATCATTATCTGCAATGAAGGGATCACCGCCGTTGCCGAAGATGGATTCGACGAAGTCGAGGTTACTCACCAGATTACCTGGCGCGAAGAAACGCACTTCCATTGTTTTCTGCTGACAGAAGCCATCAACCTCGGGGACTACGACGGGACGTAGCAAGAGCGAGACCCATGCCTTCGCCTTAATATCTTCGTTCGCTAGGAAGGGCAGCTCTGTGAGCTTTTCTGGTGCATCGAGTGCTTTGGCAATGAGCCGGGCAGCAGCGAGTTGTGGTACCGCTTTTTTGTCATTTGGGATCGGTAAACCCCCTTCGGCAACGTGGAAGACTCCCTTTGTGGTGCGGCGGTCGCTCTTTGGATTGTGCAATACCCCTTGCTGGAGGCGATAAGAGTCAACGATGTCGGAAGAAAAATGGTCGCCCTTAGCCGGGAGCGAAAGCGTGCGCGCCACACCATGACGATCCAGAATCAAGGTACTATTGGGCAACTGTGGCATCTCTGCGAGTTCGAGCCCTGAAAAGTATTCGCCTAGAAAGTTTTGAATGCGCTGGTCGCAAGCAGGGAGGTAATCAGCCAGCAGGCGTGACTTCTCTTGGTAGCTGGCCAGAAGTGACTGACTCAGTCCAAAGAACTCTGAATCGGAGAGATCGCCGTAAACCGGCTGACCGATCGAGGTTAATTTCAGGTTTACATACTCTAACAGTGACTTGTCGTCATAAACTGCTTCTGCGGTATCTGGATCTAGGCCTAGTTGTGTTTTGAACTCCATGATGAAACTTATTTTTCAATTTATAATTTAAGCCGGATTGAGCGGATTTAATTATAGGTATACCCAGTTTTTTTTGATTATATTATTTTGAGGGTTATGTGAACATGGAGTAATTCCAATCGAGGAGTATGCATTGAGCCAATTGATAGGGTTAGGTTGTTCAAGCACAAACCAACAATAGTAAAGCAATTGAACGCTTGGCACCCTTTGAGCATAGAGCTTCATTCGCAATAATGACTGGATCAAAGGATTTTCTCGTCACTTGCCCACGGTCAGTTCGATGCAACTCAAAGAGCCTTATCAATTGCTTGCGGCTGGAATCTAACTTCCAGCAGGTTCAAACGGGAGCAACTTATTTAAATACAGTTGAGTGACTTAAAGGCGTGTTCGCTGAGTTCGCGTTGACGCGCTGCGAGTTCTGGCTCGCGCAAATCTTCATCATAGGAAGGGATCATTGCCTTCATGCGATTATGACCTTCTTCGGTTTTTAGAGTACCTGAGAAGCAGCGTTTGATGACTTTGAGAATGATATTTGCGGATACTGAAGCGCCGGGAGAGGCGCCAAGGAGTGCAGAGATCGAACGATCTTCTGAGGTGAGTACTTCCGTGCCGAAGTGGACGATGCCAGCGTCGCCGTCCTCTTTCTTGATCGCCTGCACGCGAATGCCAGCGTCGATGAGCTTCCAGTCAGCCTCGTCCGCATCTGGGAAGAATGCGCGCAGCTCTTTCATGCGGGTGGCCATGCTCTGTGTGCCTTGTTGCATTAAATAGCGAACCAGCGGGATATTGTGGATCCCGACCTTGATGAGCGAAGCAATGTTATCGGCACGAATCGAGCGGGGGAGGTCGGTGATCTTGCCTTCGACGTGCAGGAACTTAGTTGTCCATGCCGCATACGGTCCAAACAAAATAGCTTTTTTACCATCAATGATCCGAGTGTCGAGGTGTGGTACCGCCATCGTCGGTGCCGCACCGGGAGACATGCCATAAACTTTAGCCATGTGCTGTTCGACTATTTCTGGCTTATCAGAAATGAGCCACTGCCCGCCGATTGGGAAGCCGCCGAAGCCTTTGCTTTCTTTGATACCAGACTTTTGCAGCAGGGGTAGACTGCCGCCGCCTGCGCCGATGAAGATGAACTTCGCGGTGTTGGTGAATGTTTGTTTGGTTTTGAGGTCTTTGACTGCAACTGTCCACAGCTCACCTGTCTTAGTGATGTCAGTGATTCGGTGGCTGGTGGCGTAGCCACAGCCGTCTTGATTACCTAACCATGTGATCAGCTTGGCGGAGAGTGCACCGTAATTAATGTCCGTGCCGCGATCCATCTTCGTCACTGCGATTGGTGTATCATCACGCCCCTGCAGCAGTAGTGGTGCCCATTCACGAATGGTTTCGCGATCTTCGGTGTAGGTCATCTCATCAAAGAAGTGATGCTTCTTAAGGTTCTCGAAGCGCGAACGCAGAAAGTCGACTTGTTCCTGTCCGTAGACAAAGCTAAGGTGGGGGACAGGGTTAATAAAATCCTCGAGATTTTCGATCATGCCGGTGCGGGCCGCATGCCCCCAGAATTGTTTCGAGTGTTCAAACTGATGGAAAATCTCGATGGCCTTGCTGACTTCGACTTCGCCGTCAGGACCGCGGTCTGGCGTGTAGCTAAGTTCGCAAATACCGGCGTGCCCAGTGCCGGCATTGTGCCAGCCATTGGATGCTTCTTTGCCAAATTCTTCAGTCATTTCGTAGAGCTGAATGCGTAACTCTGGATTCAGCTCCTTGAGCATAGAGCCTAGTGTGGCCGACATGATGCCGCTACCAATCAGAATGACGTCGGGATTTTCGATGTGGATGGGACTTTTCATAATATAAAAACTTGGCGGTACTATTTGCAGATCTTTGAAAATTGGACTTTAGCTTCGGCCCAGACCACTTGATCAGCGGGCTCGAAGGTTTGCACGAGAGATGAATTGAGTACGATCGCGCGCCCTTCAGTGACGTCGGCGATGGCACCGTCGGCGAGCATTTGCACCATGATGTTACCTAGGCCAGTGGCTTCGATTGGACACGCCGCAACTCTAACTCCGATCGCATTTGCTGCGAATTGATTGAGTAGATTGTCCTGACAGCCGCCGCCGATAATATGCAGTGTAGTGGGTGCTTCGTCGACATACTGCATCAGGCTATGCCACACTTGATTGTAGCGTAGTGCGAGGCTCTCATAGATGCAGCGGATGATTTCGCCCTTCGATTCTGGCACCGGTTGTCCGGTTTCATGGCAGAATGCTTGGATTCTTTCTGGCATACAACCGGCCTCAATAAAACGCGGATCATCTGGGTTGATTAGTGAGCGGAACGGCTCCGCCTCGCTGGCAAGCGCGGCCATTTTAGCGTAAGCCACGTCTTGGCCTTCAGCTAGCCAGAAGCGCTTTGATTCTTGGATGAGCCATAGTCCGCAGATGTTTTTAAGGAAACGCACAGTACCGTTGATGCCGATTTCATTGGTGAAGGCATCGGCAAAGGATTGCTCATTAATAATCGGTTCTTGCAGCTCTAATCCCATCAGTGACCAAGTGCCACTACTGAGAAAGGCAGGTGTCTTGGCTTGGCTCGGAACCGCTGCTACGGCACTGGCAGTATCGTGTCCAGCGACAGTAATGACCTTGGTGTGGTTGAGGCCAGTTAGACTAATTACGTCGGCACTGAGTGCGCCGAGTGTGTCACCAGGGTCGCTGATCGTCTTAAATAGTTTCTTCGGCAGCCCCATTTTTTCGATCAGCGGGTAGTCCCAATCTTTAAGCCTAGGGTTGTATAGTTGAGTGGTGCTGGCGATGCTACGTTCCTGAGTCTTGTTACCAGTCAACCAGTAACCCAGCAGGTCAGGTATAAAGAGCAAGTCTTCAGCATGGTTCAGTGCGGGGTTCTTGGTTTCGACTTCTGAGAGGAGCTGAAAGATGGAATTGAAGAACATGAATTGTATACCGGTGGCGTCGTAAATTTCTTCAATGGGTACTTTAGTGAAGGCTGTAGCCATCATGCGATCGGTGCGATTGTCGCGATACTGATAAGGGAGACCGAGCATGCGACCGTCTTTATCGAATAGTCCGTAGTCCACTCCCCAGGTATCGATACCAATGCTGATTGCGTTGTCCCCGTAAATTTCTGCGGCTTTCTTGAGGCCTTTCAAAATATTCTGATACAGCGCGGCGATGTTCCAGTGCCAGCCACTGGGCAGTTGAACTGGGGTATTATCAAAGCGGTTAAGCTCGTGTAGTTCGATGCGAGAGCCATCAAATTCGCCTGCAATAACTCGCCCGCTGCCTGCGCCTAGATCGATTGCGAGATATACTTTATTCTGACTCATGTTAATAATATCGGGTGGCTGCGAAGTTGTTAATGGGCGATGATTAGCTCGCAGCCAGCAGTGCTGAATTCCTTAGCGACTTTAGCTGGGATGCCGTTATCGGTAATGATACGTGAGATTTGATTCAGATTGGCGAAGAAGTAGTCGGCACTTTGGTTGAACTTAGTCGAGTCTACCAGCAGCACAGTTTCTTCAGCATATTGTATCAGTCGCTCTTTAAATGTGGCTTGCTCTTCGAATCCTTCACTAACGCCACGTTGGCATTCAATGCCAATGCAAGAGATGAACGCTGTATTCACATTGTGGCGACGCAGCGTGTCGATACTGTCGCTGCCAACGAAAGTCTGAGTCTTTGCATGGTAGCGCCCACCGGTAGAGATGAGATCTACGTTGTCTAGATGTATCAGCCGATTCATTACTGCATAGGCATTCGTCACTATGCGGTAGGGCTGATCCGGTAAGATCGAAACGAGCGATAAAGCTGTGGTGCTACTGTCAAATGCATAGGTGTGACCGGGCTTGATCAGTTCGAGTGCCGTTTTCGCAATGGCTTGCTTACGGCCGATCTCGAGCTGGCTTCGTTGGGTGAATGACTGCAGAGCGGGGCGACCACTAAGGCTACTGGCTCCACCATGCACACGCGCGAGTTGATTGTTGGCGGCAAGTATTTGTAAGTCGCGTCGGATGGTTTCGTCGGTACATTGAAATTGCTCCGCCAAATCAACGGTGCGTAAAGTGCCGCGTTCTTCGAGTAGATGTAGAATCTGTTGGTGGCGTTCTGGAGCTAACATACCGAACAAAATTGGATTAATTTGAAAATAGGCAAGATATATGTTGACTAATGTGGTTAATTGTTGGCTTTTGGGGCATTGATTTGATCATGTAAAGATTTTCCAACACCGCCGAGAACACCACACATATGACTGCAAGTAACTCAAAATACCAATTCGTTAACAACCTATGGGACGATGCGAAAGCCGATGCCCTGAGCCCGGTCGAGCGCTTGGTTTATCGTTCCAACATTCTCGGTGAGGATCAGCGCATTACTAACACGGGCGGCGGTAATACTTCTGCTAAAGTGCAGGAACTGGATCCACTTTCTGGCGAGTCAGTCGAAGTGCTTTGGGTCAAAGGTTCGGGCGGCGACCTACGCACAGCGAAAGTTGAGAATTTCTCATCACTTTACCAAGAGAAGTTAGTTGCGCTTCAAGGCATTTACGATGCCGCGACTCCCAATGGCGTGAAAACTGCGATCGAGGATAATATGGTTAACATGTATCCGCACACGACTTTTAATCTCAACCCACGCCCATCCTCGATCGATACGCCATTGCACAGTTTTATTGGTGCTAAACAAGTAGATCACATGCATCCAATCTCGTTCATCGCCATTGCGGCATGTAAGAATTCTGAGGCATTAACTCAAGAAATCTACGGCGATGTTTTGGCTTATTTACCATGGCAACGTCCGGGTTTCGATTTAGGTTTGAAGATGCAAGAAGTTTATCAACAGAACAAGCACTGCGTCGGCATCAACATGGGCCAGCACGGACTGATCAATTGGGCAGACGACGACAAAGCTTGCTATGAGTTGACACTTGATCTGATCGAGAAAGCAGGTGCGTTTATCCAGTCCAAAGACCGCGGTGCGGATACTTTTGGCGGACCAAAGTTCGGTGCGATTGATGCAGACGTGGCGAAGCGTATGACGATTGATTTACTGCCATTCCTACGCGGCCAAGTTTCGCAGCAGACACGTTTCATCGGTACCGTACATCGCGATGAAACAGTACTTGAGTTTGTTAATTCCAACGACGCCAAGCGCCTCGCTGAAATCGGCACATCTTGCCCCGACCACTTCTTGCGCACCAAGATCAAGCCAATGTATGTCGAATGGGATCCCGCTAGCGGCGATCTCGAAGGTCTCAAGCAATTGATTCTTCAAGGACTTGAAAAATATCGTGCAGACTACGCCGAATACTACCAATTCTGCAAGCACGCCAATTCACCCGCGATGCGTGATGCGAATCCAACTGTCATTCTCATCCCGGGTTTGGGTCTTGTTGCATTTGGTAAAAACAAGTCCGAGTCTCGAGTCACCGCAGAGTTTTATAACTGTGCGGTCGGCGTTATGCGTGGTGCTGAAGCGATTGATCAATATATTGGCCTACCACGCCAAGAAGCATTCGATATCGAGTATTGGTTACTCGAAGAAGCAAAGCTTCAACGTATGCCTAAAGAGAAGGAATTCGCTCGCAAGGTCGTCGTCGTGATCGGTGCTGGTTCTGGCATTGGTAAAGAGACCGCCTTCCGATTTGTTCAAGACGGTGCGCACGTTATCTGCGCTGATCTTGATGCTGCTTCCGCTCAAGCCACTGCGGACGAAATTTCTGCCAAAGTGGGTGCTGGAATCGGCGTCGCTGGCACTGGTGTTTCGAGCTGTGGTAATGCGATTTCCTGCCAAATGGACATCACTAATGAAGCGAGCATTCAAGCTTGTTACGACGAGGCAGTTTATGCCTTCGGCGGTATCGATGTGGTCGCGCTCACTGCGGGTATTTTTCTCGCACCAAACGTAAAGGGTGAATTCTCTGCGAAGCAATGGGAGCTGGTCTTCAAGATTAACTCGATCGGGCCGTACCTCGTCGCCGATGCTGCTAAAGCGATCTTTCAAGCACAGGGCACTCACATGAAGAGCTCCGTCGTGATCACCACATCGGTCAATGCAGTCGTTTCTAAAAAGGGCTCTGTTGCTTACGATTCATCCAAGGCCGCGACCAATCATATCGTACGCGAACTGGCCGTTGAACTTGCTCCATATGCACGTGTGAATGCAGTCGCTCCGGCAACCGTGGTCAAGGGTTCCCAAATGTTCCCACGCGATCGTGTGATGGCATCGCTAGCCAAATACGACATCGACTATTCGGAAGCAGAGGGCACCGAAGAACTTCGGCTTAAGTTGGCCAAGTTCTATGCGAGTCGGACACTCACCAACGAGCCGATCACACCTGCAGACCAAGCGGAAGCGATTTTCTTCATGGCCAGTGATCAGTCCTCAAAAACCACTGGTTTGGTATTCAATGTAGACGGTGGGTTGCATGAAGCCTTCCTGCGTTAATATTTGGCTGCTTTAGTCTATGAAAAAGCGCATGTTATCGAATTTAAATAAACTAAAGCTGTATCGATACTAACATTAATAATGCTGCAAATGAATACCTCTATTTTAGATAAATTAGTCACACTCTCTCGTGAGTTCGGCCGTGAAGATCGCGGTTGGGCCATATTGGGAGAGGGCAATACCAGCACTCGCCTGAGCGAAGAGAGTTTTTTTGTTAAAGCTTCGGGGAGTCGTTTAGGCAATGCCAGTCGAGGTGATTTCACTGAAGTGAATATTGCTCAAGCGCTTGAGTTTGTGGCGCAACCTTCACTGACCGATGTGCAAGTCCAAGCGGCTTTGGAGACGATCAAAGTTGATCCTGCCGCGAAACTACCATCCGTGGAGACCTTCGTCCACGCAGTCTGCCTAAGTGAGGGGGATTGCAAGTGGATCGGGCACGGGCACCCGCAGTCGGTACTCTCAATTCTCTGCAGTGAGGCAGGTGCGCAACCTTATATGGAGCACATTTTTCCAGATGCCATCGTCGTGTGTGGTCGTCATTTCGCAGTGGTCCCATACGTCGATCCAGGCTTCAAACTTGCACATGCCGTGCGCGACTCATTGCGAGCATTTAAGGAGAAATATGGCAAAGCACCGAAGATTATCTTTCTCGAAAACCATGGGCCATTCATCCTTGGACAGTCTGACCTCGATGTCATCAACACCATGATGATGTTGGATAAATGGTCGAAAATCATGATTGCGAATCGCGCTTTCGGAGGCTCGATGAATATGACAGCCGACGAATCCGATCGTATCGAAGGTCGCCTCGACGAGGCATATCGCCGCAAGCGTATCCTAGAGGCTGAATCAAAATAGTGCTTCGAGAATCAGTCATCAAAAAAGCGATCAGTGATGATCTGTTGTTACACTCGTTCTGACATAGTTGGGGCGACGATGAGTCGAAAATCAGGCGAGTGTCTGGTTGAGATTTAGTAAATTTTCGAAACGTGGCATGCTTGTTTATAGCTTAGAATAAAGACGTGGTGTACTGCCAACTGCAGTATAGCTCCGGGCGGCATCGGTCTCTCTCCAGATATCTGATCTTTCTGAGTTGCGCTGTTCGGATCGTTGCTTACATTAATTGTAACTCTGCAGTGTTCGATCTTAATCGGAGTATCTGTCCTTTACTCTTTAGAAATCGGGAGCTGAAACCTTGAAGGTCGCTGTCCAGCCGTCAACCGGAAGGCAAAAACTGACAAGGAAGCGCCCACCTTAGACACAAAAGGCTTAAGAACTCCCCCTTAACCGGCACACGTGGGGCCATTTTTTTAATGGTGTTCAGTAAAAAACGGCAGCAGTGCATCCCGCACTGCTGCCGTTTTTATGTGAATAGATCGGTAGATTTTCTGGGTGAAGCTGACGAAAAAACGCCCTTCCCAGCAGGATTTAACTCGAATCTCTAGCGCTGAGGATGTCAGCCGCAGTTTGCTTGCCTGAGACGACGGCGCCCTCGATCGAGGCACTGCTCAGATAGTCGCCACAGACCCATACGCCCGCATGGTTGATGCTGGTCGGGGCAGAGCGGTTTGGTAGCTGCTCCGGCAAGCCGCGGCGGGTGTGGTCGGTACGTAAGTGCCGCCAGCTACTGGCTTCTGGGCCGAACCATTCGAGCAGCTCTGAGCGCACCTGTTCAACGAGGCCATCTGCCTCGACCAAGCCGAGCACCGATACCGACAGCAGTGACTGACCCTCAGGCGCATAGCAGGGCGCAGCGTCGCTGATCACGCACACATTGTTGACCGTGCCAGACCCAGATCCGTTGAGGCAAATAATGGCTTCGCTGATCGGCGAACGATCCGCGGCAAAATAGAGCGTGGTAACTGAGCGCCACTCAGGTGCCGAACCCTCGAGGCCGGGGAGCAGGGCGTGCGCAGCCGAGCCGTCGGTCGCCACCACCGTGGCGCAACCCTGAATGCGTTCGCCACTTTCGAGGGTGATGGAGTCGGTGCCGACTGCTTGGACCGCTTGATTCAGCTGAATACTGCCATCTGGCAGTCGGGCGGCCAGTTGTTTGGGGATTTCCCCCATACCATTGGCAGGAACAGTGGCGCTGCCATGGCCGAAGAGTTTAAAGGTAAATTCGAACATCCGGCTGGAGGTGCGCAGTTCGCGCTCCAAAAAAATGCCTCCGTAGAAGGAGCGAAAAAAACGGTCAATGATCGATTCTGAAAAGCCGCAGTCGCGCAAGTAGGCCTCCGTCGAGCGATCCTCACGCGCAGCAATCGCCTCGAACGAGCTATTCAAGATTTTCATCCGCATCAGGCCCACTCGCAGTTTATCGGACAGGCTGCCGACTGGTGCGGTCAGGCTGCTCCAGGCACTCGCAGGTCGCCGAAAGACATCCATTAGACGATGTAAACGTCCGCGCCGATAGATCAGCGCACCTGGCTCGAAGGCTTTTAGGTCGAGCGCCTCGAGATCGAGCAATTTGCCAGTCTCGGGGTAGCGATCGAGATAAACCTGAAAGCCGCGATCCAATAAAAAACCATCGACTTTATCAGTGCGTACGCGGCCGCCCACAGCATCGCTGGCTTCAAAAATACGTACCTGCCGCCCAGCTCGGTGGAGTTGTACGGCGCAGGCCAGGCCTGCCATGCCGGCACCCACAATCAGAACCGGCGGTGATGCAGCAGAGCCCACCCGATTAGTGCGCCTTCATCGCTGCTTGGAACTCGTCCGTCCAAGGCGTCGGTTGATGTGTTTTGCTAGACAGCTTACACACTGTGCGGCTGCCATCGCAATAAACAACGCTGCTGTCCTGCGGGTGCCGAACGGTGAAGCGCATCGTTACGCCGCTGCTACGCACACGCTCGATCTGGTAGTCCACCGCGATCGGTCCTGGCACAGTAAACGCTTGCCGAAAACGTGCCTCAACGTTGTGCACGACCACGAAGATATCTTCGTCTCGTTCGATATTAAAATCCGCAACCCCCAGTAATTCTTGAAAGAACTGTTGCTGAGCCCGTTCCAGATGTAGCAAGTAGCGCGTATGGTGAAGCATGCCCAAGCCGTCGAGCTCGTCGAAAAAAACTTCTGTTTGGTATGTAAAGGTTGAACTCATAATAGAATAATGGTGTCGCTGAATAAAGGATACCACAGGCACGGATTCTTCAAGCATCCATTCTAATTTTATCAATCGCTGCATCGAGCCAAGTTCGACAGTTGCAGATTGGACAGAAGGTGGTGCACGCTGGTTCACAGTTAGTATGTAGTCGGCACTTTGACGATTCGTTGTGGCGCTGGTGTAATTGCACCACAATGATGTTTTGTTTGTCTCGCAATATCTTTAGTGTTTGGCCCTATTTTTCAGGGAGGGACGAGCTCCGCCTCGTCCGCAGCTGAAGCGGTCGCTTGGACTGCTCTGCTTTGGAGTTTGTGGTTGGTCTGCTTTAAAAACGGATTACTAGAGCTGCCGTCGTATCGCAGTCGCCATGTTTTATAATCTGCTAGTAAGGATCGCGCCTTGGTTACGTTTCCTTATATGTGTATTCTAGCAAACAAGGGGCGCGTGATGCACTCGAACGATTCTTGCCACGTGCGGGTCTGGACTATGCCCGTGCCCGCAATTTTGATTATGGTCTCGAGTGCCGAGACAATGTATCGATGCTCTCACCTTGGGTACGCCTGCGGATGTTGCCTGAATGGGAGCTGATCGCGGCGGTGTTGCAGCAACACTCGGTCAGCGAAGCGGCAAAGTTTATTGATGAGGTCTGTTGGCGTACCTATTGGAAGGGCTGGCTGAGCCGCCGGCCGACGGTGTGGCAGGATTACTGTGCCGAATTGGCCGCGGAGCAAGCCTCACTGCCTGAGCAGTCAGACTACCACGCCATTGTCACCGCTAGCAGCGGGATCGATTGCATGGATGCCTGGACGCGCGAACTGCTCGATACTGGCTATCTGCACAATCATGCGCGCATGTGGTATGCCAGTATTTGGATACACACACTCAAATTACCATGGACCTTGGGTGCTGATTTTTTCTTTAGACATTTGTTGGATGGTGATCCCGCCTCCAACACTCTCAGTTGGCGCTGGGTGGCGGGTTTACATACCGAAGGGAAAACATATTTGGCCACGGCTGATAATATTAAGCAATACAGCGATGGCCGTTTGAATCCGCAGATCCAATTTGCGACAGTCCCTGCAGATGTGTCTCGCAGTAGTCGCAATCCGCTCGCCGCCCCACATCAACTACTGGCTCCGCTGCCGGACTCTGACCGAGTGGGCCTGCTGCTGCACGAGGAGGATCTATCGGCGCGCAACTGGTTGGGCGAGCAGGTCACAGTCCGTGCGACCGCAGGCTTTATTCCGCAGCAGTCCTACCAAACCCAGCGCATCGCACAGTCGGTATTTGATTTTCGGCACAATTGCCTTTGCGATGCACTCGACGGCAGGGGAGAAGTCTACACTCAGATCGATGCAGTTGTGGCATGGGCAGAGCATGCGAACATCGACGTCCTGCTGATGGCCGAGCCATCTATTGGTATCTGGAATCAGGTCTTAGCGGAGCTGCAGCACGCACTGCGTAATAAAGAGATTCAGTTAGTCTGCCAACGTCCTTGGTGGGACGACCATTTCTATCCACACGCGCAGGCTGGCTTCTTTCGCTTTAAAAAAGCCATACCCGCTGCCATTGAACAATTAACCCTAAGATCGCATCCCTCACCAACTCAGTGACGAAGGCTGCGCGGTCACCAGTTTGCCAGCGACAGGCGAACGTGCCTGCGTAATTATTTCGAATACGATCATTTTCTTTGTGGTTACACTTTTAGAGCAGCACGAACCCTGATCATTAATCTGAGGTTATTTTGGGTAGTATAAGATGCAAATTGTAAATTGTTGGTGATATTTGCAGATACTCTAATTAGGGGCGGATAGAATTGATGCGCAGTATATAGTCTTAATTTTGTGGCATCGCGAAGCGATAGAATTGGCTATCGCCGCTCAGTGGCATCTCAACTTCAATCATATCATCAGCGTGTGAGTTCCAATTGCTTAGATCTACACTGCGCTGGATTTGGAGCCGAAGGGCCGCGGTGTTGTTAGCGCCAGGTTGAAGAGAGTCCATCATTTTTAATGCTGATATTTTCTTTACACAATTCCACTCAATCAATTATTTTATAAGTCTATGCTTAATATGAATTCTATAAAAAAGTTATCTTTCTATATCATGTTGGCCACGCTCAGCACTCCATACGCTTCGGCATTAACCGTGTCGGAGAGTGCAAATGTTTATTCCGTAAACGAAGGGGTTAGCTTTAATATAGATAACGTCGCGTCTGATTTCCGCTTCAGTTGGGATGATCCTCAGCCCTCCGCAAATAGTTTTTCCGACTTAGCCGACCCCACGCTATTTCTTACGATTGGAAAAACCTATACCTTTAAAAGGACGACAGCTTCACACCCATTTATTATCATGGACAACAGTGCAGCCAATTTTATTTCTGGAACAGATGGGTCCTACTCACGCACCACGAGCGACAGTACACTTATTTCTGCGGCCACTCTCACGCCAATTGTAAACTTTACTGCGGATCCAGGACCCACCACTGATTTTATCAGTTGGACACCGGACGCGGAGGGTGACTTTTGGTATACCTGTAGCGTGTCTAGCCACAGAGGTATGACTGGCTTGATCAGCGTCGTCCCAGAGTCCTCCAGCTTTGCATTAATTGCCTCTACAACCGTATTTGCACTCGCCTGCCTGCGCAGACGAGTGGGTTCTCGCGGCACAATTAGCTAAATTAGGCTGCGTACATTTTAAAAAACTTGGGTCCTGCCATGACCTATGTGGATCGTTTTTTGAGAGGACTCTAAAATTGTCTTTGAATTGGTGTAAGCTACACTCGTACTGCATCGCGATTCCAGCGGCCGTTAGTCAACCAAGTCACGGCACAGGTAAAGAGCAACCAGTCCAGCGATTGCACGTCGCCTATCGTGTAATCGAGGTCGAGCACGCTCGGATAGGCATTGCCGCCGCTGACCTCGATCAATGGCCCATCCGCGTACGCGATCTTCACTTTCCATTGGTGCCCATCCAGGACATTTCCATTGATATAATAGGGCTGCCACTGTGCGGCTTGTAAGGATTCTAAAGTTTGGCGAAACGTTTGCCAGCGTTCGGGGTCTAGGCTGCCAATCACCTCCTCTTCTGAGTAACTGGCCGCTGAGTAGTATAAGGTATCGCCCCGCAACTCAACGGTGCTCATGATGCCAAAACTCCCCTGTGTAATATAGAGTGCAGTTGGCTGTGCGTTATTAGAAAGGTCGTTTGCTGAGAGTGGAGTGGGTGTTTTATTCATCATAGTTGTGGCGACTGCTGGTTAAGTTAAAGTGTCTGTGATTAGTTAGGTAGGGGAGGGATGAGCTCCGCCTCGTCCGCTATTAGGCTGCGCTGTTGGGACCGATGTCGACAGATGAGGGATGAGCTCCGCCTCGTCCGCTAAAGAGCTGCGCAAGGACGGCATCGCGCCGCGA
>Ga0209713_10000034_pt1 | contig 93897 bp, 89 predicted proteins | sample ArcOceMetagenome_3_FD_187444 | JGI IMG/M metagenome (GOLD analysis project Ga0209713, IMG submission 187444) | Marine eukaryotic phytoplankton communities from Arctic Ocean - Arctic Ocean- Svalbard ARC20M Metagenome (SPAdes) (version 2) | ecosystem: Environmental > Aquatic > Marine > Oceanic...
CTGGAAACTAATTTTTGCAACAATGTTAGTCAGTAACGCTAAAGTTTCAAATGAACCAACGCAGGGTAGACTATGGCTGTAAGCCACTTAATTGATGTTGGAAGATAGCAGAGCCTAAATTGGACTTAAAAGCCGATTTAAAGCGTTAGACTTGATCAACTTTTGACCAAATTTTGACCAACTCTGTTTTTTAGATATTTGGAAAAGCTTTGAAAGCCCCACTCCATAAGGTTTTAATTGGTCGGGACGGCAGGATTTGAACCTGCGACCCCCTGCCCCCCAGGCAGGTGCGCTACCAAGCTGCGCTACGCCCCGACACGACCCTTGATGCAGTTCAATGAGAACCTCAAGAGAGGCGGTATATTACTTTAATCACTGCCGTTTTGGAAGTATTTAAGGCGCATATTCAAGCAAGATATGGAATTAAATCAAGTCTTTGCTACTATTGGGCGAGCAGATTAGTTTTCTGACTCAACCCGGTCTTTAAGCTTTTGGCCAGGCCTAAAGGTCACCACCCGACGCGCTGAAATAGCCACTTCTTCACCCGTTTTAGGATTGCGCCCAGGTCGCGATCGCTTGTCTCGCAAATCAAAGTTGCCAAAGCCTGATAACTTAACCTGCTCATTGTTTATCAGGCTGGAAGAGACTTCATCAAAGAAGGCCTCTACCATTTCTTTTGCATCACGTTTACTGAGCTTTTGTTCACTACTAAGACGTTCTGCCATATCGGCTTTAGTCAGTGATCCCATAGCTAGATCCTCGCCTATTATTTATTATTTTCCAGTTCATCTAGTCTAGATGCCCCATTAGTTCTGCAACTAAGGGGGTGTGTTTAGCCTCTTAAGCTAGCACCCGCGTGCTGAGCAAGGTGTTTAATCACCTGTTCAACCCATTGATTTACCTCATCATCTGTAAGAGTGCGCTCTGGGTGCTGCCACGTCAAGCCTAAAGCAAGACTTTTTTGCCCATTTTCAATACCTTGGCCCTGATAAACATCAAATAAGCGCACTGCATTAAGCCATGCCCCAGCGCTAGATTGAATATAGTCTGTAACCTTGGCCACACTCACCTGTTGATCTAATACAATGGCTAAGTCACGACGCATTTCTGGAAACTTAGACAAGGTCTCATAGCTAGGCAGCAGACCCATGCTGATTGACTCCAAATCTATTTCAAACATAAACACTGGTCCTGCAAGGTCTAAGTCTTTAACTAAGCCCGGATGCATGGCGCCAATATAACCCACAATGAGCTCACCCACTTTAATGGCAGCACTTTGCCCGGGGTGCAAGGCTAAATGCCCAGTCGCTTCAAAAGAGAAATTTTGACCACTGAGGCTCAATAAAGACTCAAGGTCACCCTTCACATCAAAGTAATCAACCTGTTCAGCTTTACCGTGCCAACTTTCAGGGTGCCGTGAACCATAAATTAAACCCGCAAATACATCTTGCTGCTGCAAGCCTTGTTCACTTGGGATAAAACGCTGTCCCGTTTCAAACAGTCGCACTCGGGGTTGCTGACGGTTCTGATTGTGTTGCAAGGCTTTTACTAAGCCTGGCCATAAGCTTGTGCGCATAACGGCCATATCAGTAGATATAGGGTTAATCAGCTCCACCGGTTTATTTTGATCATCAAACTTGGCCAACAACTCAGGTTCGACCATGCTATAAGTAATAGCCTCTTGATAACCCCGGCTCACCATGTGGCGACGCAAAATAGATAGAGGACGGTGTACTTCTGGCTTGGCTGGAATCTCCATGGTTGCCACTGGGTTGGTACTGGGTAGATTATTGTAACCATAGATACGCGCAACCTCTTCCACAAGGTCTGCCTCAATAGCGATATCAAAGCGCCAAGAGGGTGCAGTGAAGCACCAACTTTCATCATTGGATGACACCAAAGTAAGTCCTAAACGCGTCAAAATATCCAGCACTTGTTGGTCAGAAATTTTGTGAGCTAATAACGATTCTAAGCGAGCTTTGCGTAAGGTGACCTGACTCAAACTAGGTAGGTCTGCCGTTGAAACCTGCTCTACGATGGGGCCTGCTTCACCACCTACGATGCTTTGCAACAGCATTGTGGCACGATCCATTGCTTTGCGCTGCAGATCATAATCTACACCGCGTTCAAATCGATGGGACGCATCCGTATGCAGGCCATAGCTGCGGGCTTTACCAGCAATACTGATGGGGCTAAAAAAAGCAGCTTCTAAGAATATATTACTCGTCGACCCACTGACTCCAGTGTCTGCTCCACCCATAATGCCAGCCATGCCCAATACACCTTCATTATCAGCGATGACCAATGTTTCATTGTTGAGTTCAACTTTTTGACCGTCAAGTAGGGTTAGGTTTTCACCCTGACTCGCCATGCGCACAATAATTGACCCATTGACCTTGTCTAGATCATAGGCATGCATGGGTTGGCCCATTTCTAAGAGAATGTAGTTGGTCACGTCGACCACTGGATCTATACTTCTTATATCACAACGTCGCAGCTTTTCTTGCAACCACAATGGTGAGGTTTGTGTGATATCAATATTATTTAATACGCGACCTAAAAAACGGGGACAATGTTGAGGTTCATTGACCCTTACCGGGAAAACGTCTTCGATTTGGGGAGCTAATTCGGTATATTCTGGGGCCGTGATATCTAACGAATTTAGCACGCCTACTTCCCTTGCAAGGCCTGCAATGCTCAAGCAATCGCCTCGATTAGGGGTAAGATCCACATCAATGATCTTGTCATTAAGATTAAGATACTCACGAATATCAACACCTATGGGTGCATCAGCAGAGAGTTCCATGATGCCATCATTTTCTTCATTAATCTCTAGCTCTGCACCTGAACAGAGCATGCCAAATGACTCTTGTTGCCGTAACTTGGCCTTTTTAATTTTGAAGTTACCAGGTAACACTGCACCCACTGTGGCAAACGCGACTTTAATACCGACGCGTGCATTGGGTGCGCCACAAACAACTTGAGTGTGAGAAGTGCCATCATTAACCTGACAAACTCGAAGCTTATCTGCATCTGGGTGTTGTTCTGCACTGACAATTTCTCCTACGATGACGCCCGTAAAATCGCCAGCAGCAGACTCTACACCATCAACTTCTAGGCCAGCCAAAGTAACCTGGGCTACCAATTCATCACTGCCAACTGCTGGGTTAACCCATTCACGCAGCCACTGTTCACTAAATTTCATGTCTATCTCTCAATCGAAGATTAACTAAATTGGGCCAAAAAGCGCAGGTCATTTTCAAAGAACATGCGTAAGTCCTTTACGCCATAGCGCAGCATAGCTAAGCGTTCAACACCCATACCAAAGGCAAAACCTGTGTATTTTTCAGTGTCGATACCTGAGTGCTCAAATACCTTAGGGTGCACCATGCCACAACCTAACACTTCCAACCATTTTTGCTCACCGTCTTCCCCTTGGTAACCAATGTCCACTTCGATAGAAGGTTCGGTAAACGGAAAGTACGAAGGGCGAAAGCGAACTTGGAGGTCGCGTTCGAAAAACACGTTAAGGAAGTTATGCAGGATACCTTTGAGGTCTGCAAAACTAATATGATCATCCACCAATAAACCCTCTATCTGATGGAACATGGGGGAGTGCGTTTGATCTGAATCACAGCGGTAAACTCGGCCAGGGCAAATGATACGAATAGGCGGTTGTTGTTTTTCCATGGTTCTTACTTGTACACCTGATGTGTGGGTACGCAGTAGAGTGCCATCACCAAAGTAAAAAGTGTCGTGCATGGCCCGAGCTGGATGGTGAGCTGGGATATTGAGGGCTTCGAAATTATGGTAATCATCTTCTATTTCTGGGCCTTGAGCCACAGAAAAACCAATTTGGGAGAAGAAATTCTCAATGCGCTCGATGGTCATGGTGACTGGATGCAAACCCCCATTAACTTGGGCGCGACCAGGCAGAGTAACGTCGATGCTTTCTACGGCAAGTTGCTTACTGAGGGCATCAGCCGCCATCATCGTGCGCTTTATAGTGATGGCATCTTGGACTTGCTGTTTAGCTTCATTAATTTTGGCACCCGCTGCAGGGCGTTCTTCGGCAGACAACTTGCCTAGGCTTTTAAGTTGCTGAGTCAACTCACCTTTTTTACCTAAGTACTGAACCCGAACTTGGTCAAGGGCTGCTTCGTCTGCCGCTTGAGCCACAGCTTCCAAGCCATCGGTGACCAGTTGCTTGAGGTGTTGCATATTTTTCTCCATCTAAAACAAGACAGGGGAAGAGTTTGCACTCTTCCCCTGTTTCTAACCCTCGTGAGAGGATACGAAGGTAGTTTAATCGACACCAACCAAGGCTAGCATCAGATCAACCAGCTTAAGCGAGTGCCGCTTTAGCCTTCTCTACGATCGCTGTGAATACCGCTTTATCATGAATGGCTAGGTCTGCCAACACTTTGCGGTCGATCTCGATTGAAGACTTCTTCAAACCAGAAATCAAACGGCTGTAGGATAACCCGTTCATACGCGCACCGGCGTTAATACGGGTAATCCATAAAGCACGAAACTGACGCTTACGTTGACGACGGTCGCGGTAGGCATATTGGCCAGCTTTGATGACGGCTTGCTTAGCAACACGGAATACACGGCTACGTGCACCGTAATAGCCTTTAGCTAGCTTGAGGATCTTCTTATGACGGCGGTGTGCTTGCACACCACGTTTTACGCGAGACATTATACTTTCTCCTTACCAGTGACTAATTAGATATACGGCAACATGCGCTTTACTAATGGCTTATCTGCAGCACTAATCTGCAAAGTGCCACGTAAATGACGCTTACGTTTGGTACTCTTTTTGGTCAAAATATGACTGGTGAAGGACTGACGGTGTTTAAAGCCGTTAGCAGTTTTCTTGAATCGTTTTGCAGCGCCGCTGCAAGATTTCATCTTAGGCATTACATTTACTCCACGCATTCGTTGATTGTTAATGAAGACGCAATTAAGAACCTAAACTCTTAAGCGGTCTCCCGATTGTAACTTTTAAGGGTTACTTTCTTTTCTTGGGTGCCAAAACCATAGTCAATTGACGGCCTTCCATCTTTGGGTATTGCTCTACTCCAGCGTATTCAGCCAAATCGACCTCTACACGCTTGAGTAACTCCATACCCAATTCCTGATGTGCCATCTCGCGACCACGGTAACGCAAGGTTACTTTCGTCTTGTCACCATTTTCTAGGAAACGGATCAGGTTGCGTAGTTTTACCTGATAATCTCCTACATCAGTCCCTGGACGGAACTTGATTTCTTTCACTTGCGTCTGCTTTTGCTTCTTTTTAGCAGCTGCTTTCTGTTTTTTTACTTCAAACACTTGTTTGCCATAGTCCATGATCTTACAGACCACAGGCTCAGCATCAGCTGCGATCTGAACCAGATCCAGCTTGGCAGCTTCTGCCATTATCAGTGCTTCAGCTACAGAAACAATGCCGACTTGCTCGCCGTCGGCACCGATGAGACGACACTCTGTCGCTTCAATATGTTCGTTAATTGTTGGGCGTTTTGTTTTGCCCTTATTGTATTCCCGTTTAATTTCGGTATCTCCGTACTTGTTAACCTAATAGGTTAGCTGCCATCTTGCATGCTAACCTGTTGCATTCATTTTTGAAGCATTAATTTACGCTTCGGTGCGTCCCAACTTAGCAATGTCTGCATTGAGCAAATCTGCAAAAGCTGTGAGGCTCATATTGCCCAAATCTTCACCTGTGCGCGTGCGCACTGTAACCGACTGAGTTTCAACTTCCTTATCACCAATCACTAGCAGGTAAGGAACTTTAAGAATTGTGTGCTCGCGGATTTTAAAGCCTACCTTTTCGTTTCTCAAGTCCGCAGAGGCCCTAAAACCCATTTTTGTGAGTTTTTCTTCAACTTCTTGGCAAAAAGGTGCTTGTTTGTCCGTAATATTCAAAATTGACACTTGTTTGGGCGCGAGCCAAGGGGGCATAGCACCCGCAAAGTTCTCAATCAAAATACCTAAAAAACGCTCAAATGAACCCAAAGTTGCTCGGTGCAGCATCACTGGAACTTCACGATCACCCGCTTCGTTTACAAACTGCGCATCAAGGCGCCCCGGCATAGAAAAATCTACTTGGATGGTGCCACACTGCCAAACTCGGCCGAGGCAATCCTTCAAAGAGAATTCAATTTTCGGGCCATAAAAAGCGCCTTCACCCGGTAAAATATCAAAGGGCAGTTGTTTAGCATTGAGCGCTTCTTCAAGGGCTGCTTCGGCACGGTCCCACACTTCGTCTGAGCCTACCCGTTGTTCTGGACGCGTGGACAACTTCAAAATGACGTCATCAAATCCGAAGTCACGGTACACGTCATACAAAAAATCAATAAATCGAGCCACCTCGTCTTGCATCTGATTTTCAGAGCAAAATATATGACCATCATCCTGCGTAAAACTGCGCACGCGCATGATACCATGCAAAGTGCCAGAAGGCTCATTACGATGGCAAGAGCCAAACTCTGCCATTCGAATCGGTAATTCTTTGTAACTTTTCAAACCTTGATTAAAAATTTGGATGTGACACGGGCAGTTCATCGGCTTAACTGCATAATCACGGCTTTCTGAAGATGTGGTAAACATCATCTCCGAGAATTTATCCCAGTGACCAGAACGCTCCCAAAGGCTGCGATCAACCACTTGTGGGGTTTTCACTTCTTGGTAGCCACCTTGGTTTTGGCGCTCGCGCATGTAACGCTCTACCACTTGATAGATAGTCCAGCCATTGGGGTGCCAAAACACCATACCTGGGGCTTCTTCTTGGGTGTGAAATAGATCTAGCTTCTTACCCAGTTTACGGTGATCCCGTTTCTCAGCTTCTTCTAAGCGATGTAAATAAGCCTTGAGATCTTTTTTGTCTGCCCAAGCCGTGCCGTAAACACGCGTAAGCATGGCGTTGTTAGAATCACCTCGCCAGTATGCACCAGCTACTTTCATCAACTTAAACGACTTAATATGACCCGTAGACGGCACGTGGGGGCCACGACATAAGTCTGTAAAGCCACCTTGGCTGTAAAAAGATAAATCTTCCTCGCCCGGGATACTGTCAATAATCTCTACTTTATAGTCTTCACCAAGGTCTTTGAAAAATTTAACAGCCTCTGAGCGGCTCATGATGCGGCGCTCAACCTTAAGGTTTTCCTTAGTCAGGGCTTTCATGCGCGCTTCAATTTTCACTAAATCTTCAGGCGTAAACGGGCGTTCATAAGCAAAATCGTAGAAGAACCCGTCCTCGATCACAGGCCCTATGGTCACCTGTGCTCCGGGAAACTCATCTTGCACTGCTTGGGCCATCATATGCGCACAAGAATGACGCATCACTTCAAGGCCTTGCTCATCCTTAGACGTAACAATGGCCAAGTCTGTGTCTTGAGTGATGACAAAACTAGTATCCACTAATTCACCCAACACTTTGCCAGCAATCGCTGCTTTTGCAAGGCCTGGGCCTATGTCAAAAGCGACGTCATGGATAGAGATAGGCGCATCAAAAGCACGCTGACTGCCATCAGGAAGTGTGACTACAGGCATAAACAATCCTTGCTCAGTGGTGACCCCTACCAAAGGCCACTTGGGGTGAAGCGCTGCAGCGTTTGTCCTTGCAAAATATTATCGCTAAAAAGGAGGACATAGATGGCGCAAAAATTAAGGCGCTTATATTACCTTTATTAGGTTTTAAGAACAAGCTTCTGGGGCCTTTTTGGCAATCCAACGCTGTCTTAATTGAAGCCTGTTAAATCCGGTTCTTTAGCAACGACATCGAGTAGAGAATGTGTTCCTGTGCTGCCGCCTTCGCGGCTATCCCATCACGGATCATAACCGCTTCATAAATAGCCTGATGTTGCATTCTAATAGCCGCTGAAACCTCTTCAGATAGGGTCAAATCATGGCCTGCAACACTGTAAAGGGTGCCATAAATAGCATTAAAGAATTGGGCATAAAACACCTGACTCAAAGACACAACAATTAAACTGTGGCAAGATTCAGCAATGAGCATATGAAAATTGACATCAGCCTTAGCTTTTTGCAGCGCATTACCACGGCGTTTTATCATGGCCTTGTAGGCATCAGCTATGGTCAGTAATTCGTCGTCTGTCGCGCGCTCACAGGCATATTTCACAGCCTCCCCTTCTAGCACCAAACGCGTCTCCATGATGGACAGTTGTAACGCCACAGAATTAAGTTCGATACCTGACATGGGCTCAGTAAACTGAAACTCGAATAAGTTGTTTACATAACAACCAGAGCCATGGCGGGTCGTGATTAAACCTTTCATTTCTAACGTCGTTATAGCTTCTCGCAAACAGGTACGTGACACACCAAAGCGCTTCATCAAAGCCAGCTGCCCGGGTAATTTATTGCCTGGTAACCATCGACACTGACGGATATCATCCTCTATGGCATTACTAATTTGCTCTACTTTGTTCATGTCAAATACCTGAAGCTTGGTCAGATCACTTTACCTTATTCCCCTCCTACCTACTAGAGCAGAATCATAGGCAAGAGCATACTGTCGCAACGTTTTACAACCCAGCTTTAGTTTCTGTGTACCAGACAAGCTATTTTATATAGCCTAAATTGTATATAGACTAGACCATGAGCGAAGGCAAATTAACATGGATTCACGTTACCCCTCTATTGAAATGCTAGCTGATCGCGCAAAAAAGCGCATGCCTGGATTTGCCTACGACTACCTCACGGGGGGCTGTTTTTCTGATATTAATGTGGCTCGAAATACACAGGATATTAGGGCTATCCAACTTCGCCCCAACTACTTACGCGATTTCAACGGTGCTTCACAAACGACGCATCTTTTTGGCAAGACTTATGACTCCCCTTTTGGTATCGCACCTGTTGGACTGCAAGGACTAATGTGGCCTAAATCCTGCGAAATTCTGGCCCAGGCTGCTAAACAGCACAACGTGCCCTTTTGTCTGAGTACCGTGGGCACCTCTAGTATTGAGACCATCGCAGAAATTACTGAAGGCGATTTTTGGTTCCAACTCTATCACCCTACCCAGAACCAGTTACGCGATCAACTCCTTGAGCGGGCTGCACAGGCGGGTTGCAAAACCTTAGTGCTGTTAGCTGACACACCTACTTTTGCTTACCGCCCCAAAGAAATTCGTAATGGCCTCTCTATCCCACCACAAATGACCTTGCGCAATATCCTACAAATAGCAGGCCATCCAAGATGGGCGCTGGAACAACTGTTAGCAGGACAACCTGAGTTTAAAACCATGAAACCATACATTCCTGATGGTCTAAACATGCAACATCTTGGACTTTTTATGGACAAAACCTTTTCAGGACGTTTAACAGAAGACAAGATCAAAGCCATTCGTGACCAATGGCAAGGTAATTTAGTCATCAAAGGCATCGTTAATCCAGACGATGCCGAGATAGCCATTAGACTCGGTGTCGATGGTTTAATTGTATCGAACCATGGAGGCAGGCAACTGGACTCGGGGGAATCTACCATCAAACCTCTCACCGCACTGGCAGAAAAATACAGTGACGCAGTGACATTGATGATGGATGGTGGCATTCGTTCGGGTGCAGACGTTGCATCAACCTTGGCATCAGGTGCCAAGTTTACCTTCCTTGGCCGAGCCCCAATGTTTGGTGCTTGTGCCCTAGGAGCAGAAGGTGGTGACCAGGTGCTAGAGATACTCAAACGCCAGTTACAGCAGGTAATGGAGCAAGTTGGCTGTGAACAAATCACAGACTTACCAAAGCATCTGATTACTCAAACTATGGGCTCATGACTAGAACAAGCCCAACTGCCGCTCAGTGAGATTAGCAAAGCTGTCATTTAAAAAAGGTAAAATACCATCAACCACGGGTTCTATTTGACGCTCAATGTAATGTTCGTAATCATAGTTACCAGGACTCATTTCTAAGGGTTCTGGCCCAGTAAGGGTGATCACATATTCGATCCAACCACCATTAGTGTAGGCTGATGGTAATTGGTTTTTTAAACGCCAAGTCTCTGCTTTTCGTGCTGCTTGCACATGGGGTGGAATGTTTTTTTGGTACTCATCTAGGGGCCTACGCAGCCGTTTTCGATAGACTAATTTGTGGTCTAGCTGCCCTGACCTTACTTGTTCTAATAAGGGCTTGATAAGATCCACATAGGGCTGATCATTGAATACCCGCTGGTAAAGCTCTGCCTGAAGTTCTTTTGCTAATTTGGTCCAATCTGTTCGCACTTGTTCTAGACCTTTGAAAAGCATCTTTTTTTCACCTTCTGAAGACACAGTCACACCTGCATAGCGCTTTTTACTGCCTGTTTCTTGTCCCCTTATTGTGGGCATGACGAAACGACTAAAATAGGTTTCAAACTCAATTTCTAAATAGCTTTTCAGTTTGAACTCTAACTTGAGGTGTTGGGTCCACCATTTATTAAGTGACTGGGCTAGATCATTGCCTTTGCCTTGCACCTGATCTAAAGACATAGCATCGTCACCGAGCCACACAAAAACTGAATCCGTGTCACCATAGATGACCTGCATGCCTTGTTGTTGTATCAGATCTTTAGTTTGATTCAAAATGGCATGGCCACGCAAAGTAATAGAACTGGCTAAACGTTGATCATAAAAACGACAGACATTAGACCCTAATACGCCATAACAGGCATTCATCACAATTTTTATAGACGTGGATAAGGGTGTATTTTTATCCGCCTTAGCAATATCTCTTGCAGCCCATAAGTCACTAATGATCTCAGGCAAGATACTTTGTTGACGACTAAATTGGGCACCTTTGTAGCCACTCACAGCATCCGCTTCTTGCAAACCTCTAATCAAACCTAAAGGATCGATTTTGAAACTTCGAATAATGCTTGGATATAGGCTTTTAAAGTCCAATACCAATACATTGCGGTATAGGCCAGGTCTGGAATCCATCACAAAACCACCCGGACTATCACCTGCTTGACCCGAGGCAAAAGCAGGTGCTACATACCCTTGGCGGTGCAATCTTGGTAAATACAAGTGATCAAAAGCTTGAGAAGAACCCCCCATCCGATCCATTGGTAATCCTGTTAAACGCGCCCGTTCAATAAGAAAAGCCAACAGCTTAGCTTGCATGAAAATATCCCACACCAAGCGACAATCTTCGAGGTTATACCTGACTAACGCATCAGGTTGTTGTCGATACAAGCGCTGAATTTCTTCACCACGGTCTTGTGGTTTGGTGATGTCTTTGCCTCTACCCAACAGCTGATGGGCCACATGGTCTAAGGCAAAGGATTCAAATTGCCATGTTGCTGCGCGCATTACTTCAATGCCATCTAAAGCCACACGGCCCGGCATATAGAGCTTTGCAGGCCGATTTCCCTGTCCAGCCCGCCATCGAATTTCTTCACCTCCACGACCTAATCGTAAACGCACCCCTAACTCACGAGCCCGAGCGCACAGAATTTGAAAATCAAACTGCACAACTGACCAGCCCATAATGGCATCTGGGTCATAGTCTTGTAACCAATAGATAAACTGCTTCAATAGCTGCCTTTCATTCTCACACACCTGTGTGTAAGGCGGCACAGCTTGTAAAAGCTCTGAAGGCATTTGGGCAGGCCAATGTAACCAAACCTTTTCTACTGGAGTCTCCTGCTCCATGGCATAGACCGCAATACTATGAATAGTTTTACCATCCATGGTTGTTTCAATGTCCAGAGAAATGGCTTTAATATTAGGCGTATAGTCACAAGTTTTTACTCGAGTATCAGTGATCGTGCCCTTCTGTGGTAGCCCATCAACTACCAGACTTGCGCTGATAAAACGCTCCATTAAATAACGCTCTTGAGGCTGAATATCTTGTTCCATAAGAGCAATATTTGCCTCACGTAAAACACCACATACTTGCTGAAAGACCTTTTGGTTGGTCATATAAAGCGCCATCACAGCCTCATGATCAAAGGTTTTAAGCGCGACTTGTTGAAAGCGCCAACTGGCACTTGGCAATGCCATGGACTGGATTATATGTTTGGCATCATCTTGCTGTGATAGAGGGAAAAAACACACAGCTTCTTGCTGGGTTTGCTGCAGGCATACGGGCCCATGATCGGTCGCTAGCCAATAGCTCAGGATTAGACCTTGCTCAGTGTCCTGACTGTGGCGAGATAACACAAAACCTTTCATTATTACTCTGGCCTATGTGACTTATTTAACTTATGAGATTAAGTCTTCATGCTTTTGTTGCTTCAGCTGAACTACTTCAACTCAGCAATGGGCTGCAAAGTACTCAGTTGCACTTTGCAGCCCCTTTAGAAGGGCGAGTAGCAAACCCCACCATGACTCGGCTTAACACATACTGTAAAACAAGCTGAAACGACTAAAGTGGCCTCCTCATTGAGAGGCATTCTCTGCTTGTATGATCGCTCTACTTTGCATGATAACAGATATAGGTTGGCTCAGCGGGTGTGTTCAAAAAGCGTTAATTGGCCGCCAATTTCTTGTTAGGATCGAAAAAGGGTTTTTCAACAACCGTTGCAGTCTCATTACCACTTGGTTTTATGACTTGATATTCTGTACCCAAAGCAGCGACATCGGCATCGACCATGGCCAAGGCAATGTTTTTTTCTAGGCGAGGTGAGTAAACTGCAGAGGTGACCTTTCCAACCCACTGACCGTCTTTTTCGAGCGCCCAAAAGCGCGTATTAGATCCTGTCATTGCGGGACCACTGATCAATAAACCAACATGCTTGCGGGTAATACCTTGATGACGAATTTTTTGTAATGCAGGCTTTCCAATAAATTCAAAGTCAGCATCAAGATCAATTAAACGATCAAGTCCTAATTCAAACGGGTTGGTATTAATATCCATGTCTGCATGGTATGACAGCATACCGCCTTCAATACGCCGAATGGTTGAGGTATGACCTGGTTTCAGACCCCAAGGTTGGCCAGCTGCCATTATTTTTTCCCATAAGAGGTCACCTTTGGAAGCGTCACGCAGATATATCTCATAGCCCAATTCACTTGACCAGCCTGTGCGAGAAACAATTAACGAAATGCCATCGAGTTCATATTCCCGTAACCAATAATATTTAAGGTCACCCGCGCCTGCACCAAACAGCGCCTGCATAATTTCCCCTGAGTTAGGGCCCTGCAACTGTAGCGGTGAGACATCTGGTTCACAGATATGCACATCCATACCAGAAGCCACAGCAACACCCTGAGCCCAAAGCAAAATGTCGCTGTCAGCCAGGGATATCCAAAAGTGGTTCTCAGCTAACCTAAGTAAAATAGGATCATTTAAAATTCCACCTTGCGCATTAGTGAGAAGCACATATTTACATTGGCCTACAGCGCATTTAGAGAGGTCGCGTGACACCAGAAGCTGCACAAACTTGGCTGCATCTGGACCTGTTATTTCTACCTGACGTTCAACCGCAACATCACATAAAATAGCCTCATTGACTAAGTTCCAAAAGTTTTGCACTGGGTCACCAAAATCCCTTGGAATATACATGTGGTTGTAAACCGAAAACCCTTTAGCGCCCCATCGCACAGTCGCGTCAAAGAAAGGTGACTTACGAATTTGTGTACCAAAACCAAACTCCTCAGATGCTGTCATTGTATGATCCTTATCGGCTGAATTAACGGCCATTAGCAGACGTTATGCAATATGGCTAGCTTAATCTTAAACTATAGGAGAATTGAAGCGAGAGAGTAGACTAAAAAAAACTCAAGGTGAGACTATTTGGTCTCATTTATTTGCACAAAAAGTCTGTTTAGGGAAGCCGTTTGAAGCCTGCCAATAAAAGTGAGACAACAGCTTTAACGAGAGCTGAATATCAGCTATTTATGGCCAGAATTGAGGGTTTTTTATTGATCTTGTGAGATCACTCACTGCTGTTATCACTGATGCTATAACTGCTGTTATCACTGATGCTATAACTGATGTTTTCACTATGGTTGGCAACAACTAATCACTCAACAGTGTTAACAGATTTGGCGGGGCCGCTTTAACCTGCTTAGTGACTATGTAAATGAAATAACGGTCGATACCAATTTCATCAGTAAGCAACTGCTCCACCAAAGATTGAAAATGATGTAGATTTTTAGAAATGACCATCAACACGTAGTCAGATCCTCCACCTGTGGCGCAACATTCTACAATTTCGTCTATCTGCTGTATGTAAGACTCAAACCGATCGAAGTCAGACTTTTTATGAGTTTTCAGTGCAACAGTAACAATGACTTTGGTAAAATCAATGAGCTGATCAAGGTTTATTTGTCCTTGGTAACCTTTAATCACGCCTAATTTTTTGAGTTTATCAAGCCTTACCCAGCATGGTGTTGGTGACAGATTGACGAGCTCTGCCAGTTTAAACTTACTCATTTTCCCATGCTGCTGGACCGCATTTAGAATTTTTATGTCGATCGCATCTAAGGCAACTTTTTTCATTTTTGCGTTCTCTTTTACCAATAGCCCAGCCCACTAAACACACTTATATACGTCAAAGGCTTGGCGTGTCAACTGCCTCGATCACCATCTGACTGCCCTATACCGCTTTAGAGGATACAAGACATTGTGCAACCTTCAAAGTTCGACCTAAGGCTTTTACCTGGCTCAATGTGACCATTTATTAATTTATTTTGTATATTAATATCAAAAGCTTATGATTTATAACACCAGTAAATATAAAATTGTATTAAGGTAGGCTAAAGACCATATATTATGCAAACGGCGTAATTATTTTAATGTCAGGGAAGGCTGCTTGCACCTCTTGCTGATACTTAGCCTCAAACAGCAATTTAACATTAGGACCCGCATCCATGGTTAGATAAAGGGGTAGCCCTTGTTCACGTAACTGCCAAACTTTTTGCATTTGAATTAATGATTCTGGCAGCCAATACACTAGTGGAGGCCATGCGGAAGCCATCGTTGCATGCATGCTCATGGCGTTATGTTCTGCTGTTTTAGCCATGGTTTCAAAATCACCTGCCACGATTGCTCTTTCAATAGTCACAAGGTCAGATTCAGCTTGCTGAGGCCATTGTTGATACAAGGCTGAGGTCGCTATTGTGCGCGCCATTCCTAGGCGTGAAGAAACCGCTTTAGTTTGGCTTGAAATTGTTAATAAACCAATCCTCAATTGGGGCCAATGCTGCTCCAAAGGTGCAGCAATGCTATCACTGCCATCAGTCCTATCGCCTGCTTGCCATTTAACAAAACCATGCCATAAGGATCGACTGGCACTACCACTGCCTAAGCGCGCTAATGCCGAAAGCTGCTGCTCTGGCAAGTGCCAGCCCATCAGACTATTGGTAGCTAGGGTTAGAGCTGCAAAGCCACTGGCAGAAGATGCAAGTCCTGCTGCCGTTGGCACAGTATTGTGAGTGTCTACCCGCAATTTAATGTGTTTGGGTAAAACCCGGTCTAACCACTCAATCAGCTGGGTTGCGAAATTCTGTCCGGCGTCAACTTCTTCACCATTCAAAATCACTTGATGCGCGGGCGCATCGATCACCGAGAGACCTGTTTGAGTCCCATGCTCAGCTAATGAGATGGATAAGGAGCCCGTAACTGGCAAATTAAAGCTTGCCTCACGTTTACCCCAGTATTTGCTCAGGGCAATGTTACTGGGTGCATAGGCACTCGCTTGAGCCGCTGGAGTATTATTTTTAGCTGCACCCAAAACCTGATCTAGCCAAGTGCCAACGGACATTGCCTGGTTTGAATTTTGGCTCATAACTGCTTCTCACGTTGTAACGCCTTAGGTAATTGCATTTCTTGGCGCAGACCTTGGGGTTCTATTTGAACTGATATTTGCGGGTGGGGCCAATCTAAGGTTTCACTACCGAGCAAGAGCACACAATCCCCCAAACCAGACCCAGAAATTTTGGCGCCCAATAAAGTATCTAATGGTGACTTCTTTTGAGCCAAACGAATAATAGTTTCGGTACTTTCGTCACTCACACCGAGGGCTCTCATTAATATTTGATATTGATTCATGGACTGGGCAAAAGCCCGCCAGTTTTCTCGTTCTAAAGCCTTTTCACTGGTTTCAACACAAGCACCCATTTGTTCATAAAGTTGCGCAAAACGCTGCGGTTCTTGCTCAGCTGCCTCAGCCACTTGGGCAATGACTAGCGGTGTCAGAGTTTTATAACCACAATAAACAAGCAGTAGGTGAGGTGCGTTTTGCAATGCTGCTAACGACAACAACGTCTTTTTAGCCCTTAATGGATTGCCTTGAAACTTTACAATGCCCCCAAGAGCACTCGCCGCAACATCGGCACCAGAACCCCTGCCCTGCACTTTACGAATGGATTCTATACTGGTTTGCATGGCTTCCTGAGCGTCAAACCTACCATTGGCAAGCAGCGCCATAGCGCCCATGCACGCTACCGTGACAGCTGCTGATGATCCCAAACCCAGGGTGTGTTCAAATTCAGACTCAATCACGAGTTCGACACCCCCACTTTCAACTTGGCCACTCAGGGTTAGTGCCTGTAACACAAAAGCAAAAGAAGACGTTCGCTCTACTTGCATGGCTAGCTCATTAACAGCACATTCAAAGTAACCTAAACTAGAGGTTATGACTATTTGTCCATCTGCGCGCTTAGATGCCTTCACAAAGATACGCTGGGTTAAGGCACATACCAAAGCACTATGACCAAATAGCACTGCATGTTCACCCATGAGCATGGTACTGGCTGGTGCAGAGGCAATAACGCTTAAACTAGTCAAAGTAAACCACACCTTCTAAATCTGGCAGCATTTCTTGCATTTCATAAGCATAATTTAAGCACAGTTTTTGCATATGATCTAACTCCAGACCCACCACAAAAACTAGCCCGGCATGATCACCATCGATACTGCCGGCACCACAAATTTTTGCCGCTCCACCTTTAGACTCAACCTCAGCAATAAAATTTGATACCGTTTTTGGCACCACTCCAATATGCTGCAACAGCTTGTGATTGGCTGCGATAGCACTCACCATAGTTGTTAGATTAGGTTGCAAACTAACACCTTCAGTGTCTGCGACCATGCAGTGTAGTAGTCGTTCTTGAACTTGACTAAATTGAGACCACCAATGAGCCGAAAAATTGTGTTGCCTCACAGCTTCCACACACTCGCCTGTTGAACTATTTGGTTTGCCTGTAGAAACGAGAAAGCATGCACTTAAAGGTTTTAACGCTTGGCGTTCAGCAGTGCCAAGTTGATAGCGTTGTAAACCACCCATGATACACACGTATGGATCTAAGCCACTAGATCGACCATGCTGCCAATGTTCGCTGTGAGTTGTTTTTAATATTAATTGTGCCGCTGTTAAAGGCTGTCCGATGTGTTTAAAGGCTGCTGCTAGCATGGCTGCAACTAACGCAGCTGATGACCCCATCCCGCCGCCAGCCACTAAATCCATGGTGAGTTCAATAGCTAAACCAGGCTGGTCTGTTAACACATCAACCAGTCCACTTGCACCCAAAGCTGCCGCAAAAAACTGCACTGGACTTTCAATGACAAGGCATAGCAGAGCTGAGTCATGAAGGAAGTTTTGGTGACGCGATTGTGTCTGGTGAGCCAACTGGGTCAGTTGCCCGTAACTAAAGTGTTGATCGATGCCAAAGGCAGGCATTGTCAGGTGAACACCTTCTATGTCGATACTGACAACTTTAGCAAAGGCATATTTTTGAATGGCACACGCTAACGCAGGGGTCCCGTAAACCACTGCATGTTCACCACTAAGAATGACTTTACCCGGCACCCTTACTTTAGAGCAAGGTGGCCGAGATGGGAAAAGCGCCTGGTCAGACGCTGTCATTGCACCTGATAAAGGCGTTTGTGATCGCGGATACCCACGAGTCGAAATTGCCCCGTAGTTTGGTGTTCAAACTTGTGTTCACCGCCATCTGTAGGCACTTCAAAGGCGTACATTTTTTGGTATTCGGCGTAGCTAAGCGCCTGTCGCGCTTCCAGCATGGATTGGTGCTGCTGCTGGTGCAGCATATTTTGATATCCATCGACTAGTGTGCCTGTAAAAAACTCACCCACACTGCCAGAACCATAACTAAAGAACCCAACACGTTTGCCCGCCAAATTAGCTGCTGTATTATCAAGTAATGAAATAAAACCAATATACATAGCCGCAGTGTAGCTGTTACCCGTAATCCGATTATAAATAAGGCTCGAAGAAATTTGATCTTCTAAAGTTTTTACAGTCAATTCGTGGGCATTGCCATTCGCTAAATGATTATGGGCTTTTTGAGCCATGCGGCTAAACGGTAAGTGATAACAGAAGTAATCAAAGTCACCAAACTTCAAATCACTTTGCTGCTGAAAATCTTGCCATGCAGAGCGCACACAGCGTAAATAGACTTTAGTTGAGTACTTCCCATCCACCAGCGCGGTAGAGCGATAATTAGGACGCCAAAAGTCCATCACATCTTCTGTATGAACTCCCGTTTCAGGATCAAGCACAATGACTCTGGGGTTGGCGCTCACTATCATGGCTACCGCACCACAACCTTGGGTAGCTTCCCCAGGAGATTGTCGATCATAGCGAGCAATATCTGAGGCAATAACTAATACTTTTTCCTTGGGTTTACGAGCCACCCAAGCACACGCAAGTTGCAAAGCCGCAGTGGCGCTGTAACAAGCCTGTTTAAGTTCAACCACACGACAACGAGGACTTAACCGAAGAAGCGAGTGCAGATAAACTCCAGCCGCCTTGGATTGGTCGATGCCTGTTTCTGTGGCAAACAAAATAGTGCGGATTAAACTCGGATCTTCGCCCCGCTTTTTCATGCCTGCTAACAAAGGCACACTGGCGTTTGCCGCCATAGTAACTACATCTTCATCGGCTCCAGGCACACTCATGCGCTCTTGGCCTATGCCAACAGTGTATTTAGCGGCATCAGAGCCATTGTGGGCCGCTAACTCTTGCAAATCTAGGCTAAAGTTAGCGGTATAAAAACTTATATCATCAATACCAACGAGCATATAACTTCTCGACCTTCCCTACTACCAACTTAATGAAGTATAAATATCTTAGACTATCGTTCACTAAGCACTAAGGAATCATTTAAATGCAAATCATCTACGCTACTTGCCGATAACAAAAACATAGCGGTGACAAACTCTTTTTTCAAGGCCTCTATGGCATCCACGACGGCAGGTGTAGATTCCATGGCCGGAGCCAGCAGTGGTTTAGCGATACCACCTAAAGAGCCGCCCATTATAACACTCTTTATTAAGTCTAGCCCATTGCGCAAGCCACCGCTGGCAATGAAATTTGCTTGTTGCATGTAAGGCCTCGCATTTTTCATGGCTAAAGGCGTCGGAATACCCCAATCTTGTAGGGTAAATCCTAAAGTGTGGTTATCCTCACGGCGCTGTTGTTCAATACGCGCCCAAGAGGTCCCACCCCGTCCAGCGACGTCAAACCATCGAATTCCATGGCGCAAACCTAACTCTATATCCGCCACACTCAAGCCTGATCCTACTTCTTTCAGTACGATGGGTACCTCAAGTTCAGCTTGAGCACGGCCGATGGCTTGGGCAAGGTTAGCAAAATTAGTATCACCTTCTGGCTGCACAGCCTCTTGCAGCGGATTGAGATGGAGAAAGATCGCATCTGCAGATAAGACGTCTATAGCCTGCTGAAGCTGGGCTGATGCCATGCCATTATTGAGCTGGATAGCACCCATGTTGGCAAATAAAAGGGCATCAGGGGCATAGCGGCGCAAATCAAAACTTGCTTGAGCTTTGGTATCTTCTAGCATCACTCGTTGCGAACCCACGCCCATCGCCACACCTGTGATTTGTGCGGCTTCCGCCAAATGTTGATTCACCTTAGCAACTAAGACATCATCACCTCCAGTCATCGACGAAATCAGCAACGGAAAACTAAGGCGTTTGCCCATCACTTCAATGCTGGGGTCAACATCATGCAAATTGATTTCTGGCATGGCTCTATGCTGCAACTGCATGGCATCAAAAAAACGTCCATTACGCTCTACGCCCTCATCACGGCCAATAACTTCGATGTGCTGCCGTTTACGGCGATTGGTTTGATCATTCATTTAACGCTCTAACTTCAAATGGGCTTGCATGAGTTCACCTGGATTGGTTTGAGCCGCGAGTAAAGATAACTCACCACACAAGACTGTAGCCGCACAAATTTGGGCTAAGCGGCGCGCATTGGCACCCACTTCAATGTCTTGATTACAGCCTAATTTAGCTAAGTTTTGGGTCACAAAGTCTAAACCTTTGCCATTGCCTACAGTGCCCACAATAATGTTGGGTAGCGTGCAAGAAAAGTAAAGATCCCCCTCTTGCACTTCTGCGTGCACCATGCCTTGGGAACCTTCTATAATATTAGCCGCATCTTGGCCTGTAGCTAAGTAAAATCCGAGTAACATGTTAGCAAAATGAGCATTAGCGCTGCGCACGCCCCCCGCCATTAATGTACCCAACAGATTTTTCTTAATATTTAGATCGACCACCTTTTCAGGGGTCGTATTCAATTTTCGCTCACACAAAGCTCGTGGCACAGTTAACTCTGCTACGACGTATTTACCACGCCCTAAAATACCATTCACCGCAGTGGCCTTTTTATCACTGCAGTAATTACCAGAGATAGAACTATAGCTCAATTGTGGGTATTGCTTTAGTAGCCACTGCATCAAACTATCAGCCGCATGGGTCACCATATTATGGCCAGAGGCATCCCCAGTGTTAAATTCCAAGCGCAAATAGAGCAAATTAGCTACAATTTGCATGTTCATATTGAACAAGGTGGCAAAACGACTTGTTTGACCCACAATGTCTTGCATTTCTTGTTGTCGCATCTGAATCGACTGCCAAGCCCCTAATGCTTGATGAGCATCTTTCGCTTCTAACAAGATTGAACGAGTCATACGTTCATCAATCAAAGTCGTTTTAATGCCTTCGTTACATAGGGTCGATACGCGCGCTCCCCGGCCCACAGAATGCCACAAAGGGATTTCGTAGGTGGCTAGGGGCACCGACACTTTATCTTGCCACGCTGCATCAAAACTAGCTTGAGCACTAATTTTCATCGGCCCTACAAAACGCATAGGAACGGATGCTTGAGTCACTTTTGGACTCGTAATAGCAGAAGTAGGGGCCATTCAAGGTGCCTTATCAATAAAAAATGCGACGAAAACAAACAGAGTGTGATTTTAACTAGCCCAATACGGTTATGCAATGACGAATGTCAGGGTTAATGAACCCGTTAAGGTAAGGCAATCAAGTCACCAGAAACATAGTTGCATTGGCTGGGCCCACCATAGCTCAAGCATTGGGCTGACCCTATATGCAAAAAAGCCCCGTTAACTCGGGGTTAGCGGGGCTTTTTTTAAAGTACAAGACTTATAGTTTATCGGCGTTTTCAGTCAGGTAAGAGGCTACTCCTGCAGCTGAATCTTTCATGCCTGAGTCACCTTTGTTCCAGCCAGCTGGGCATACTTCACCATGCTCTTCGTGGAACTGAAGAGCATCGACTATGCGCAATAGCTCGTCCATGTTGCGACCTAGTGGCAGGTCATTGATAATTTGTGAACGAACTTGGCCTTCACGGTCAATAATAAACGCGCCACGATACGCCTTGCTTCCATCAGCTAATTCAACGTCATAAGCGCGACAAATATTGTGTGCCATGTCCGCTGCTAAGGTGTATTTAACTGGGCCAATGCCACCGTCATTAATGGCTGTATTACGCCATGCACTGTGGGTGTGATGAGAGTCGATTGACACTCCAATAACTTCAACATTACGAGCTTTAAACTCATCCATACGGTGATCTAATGCAATCAGCTCAGAAGGACAAACAAAAGTAAAGTCTAATGGGTAGAAAAACACCAGCCCGTATTTACCTTTGATAGCTTCAGAAAGATTAAAATCATCAACGATAGTGCCATTACCAAGTACTGCAGGTACTGTAAAATCTGGTGCTTGCTTGCCGACTAAAACGCTCATAGCGGTTCCTCTATAATAGTTAATTTATGGTTTATTAAATTATTCTGCGCCTGCGTCTTCTTCAGCAGGTGCCGCAGCACTGATCATTTCAGCCAACTCACCTGATTGAGCTAAGTCTGTAATGATATCGCAGCCACCAACGAGTTCTCCATTAATCCACAGCTGCGGAAAGGTTGGCCAGTTGGCATATTTAGGCAACTCAGTGCGTATGTCTGGGTGCTCTAAAATATTAACAAATGCAAAGCGTTCCCCGCAGTTCATAAGGTTTTGCACTGTTTGTGAAGAAAACCCACACTGGGGGAATTTTGGCGTGCCTTTCATATATAGTAAAATGGCATTGCTTTCGATCTGTTCTTTAATCGTGGTTAAGGTATCCATGACTATAGTCTCGCTCATTGATGGTTGCGTAATGTAATAAACCAATTATACCCATATCCGACTAATTTAGTCAGTTATTATTGGTTAAAAAGGCACCCTAATTTACACTTTTTATAAGCTTTATTGGCTAAGGTATTTGCAAGCATAGGCCATTAGACCTATCATTCTCGGTTTAGGCGGCCACTTTTCATGTCCAATTCGTCACCACGGCACTTTCTAACATTGCTCGATTTGAATCCTAGTGAGCTTAATTGGATTATTCAACGGGCCATTGAACTCAAAAAAATACGCACTTTAAAGACCCCCTACGAACCCTTTCGTAATTTAGTTTTGGGCATGATTTTTGAAAAGTCATCGACAAGGACCCGTGTATCATTTGAAGCGGGCATGGCACAACTCGGTGGCCAAGCCATATTTCTATCTTCAAATGACACCCAACTAGGTCGTGGAGAGCCCATCACCGATAGCGCCCGAGTTATTTCGAGCATGGTGGATATAGTGATGATTCGGACGTTTTCCCACACTCAAGTAGAGGAATTTGCAGCTCATTCCAGAGTTCCAGTCATTAATGCGCTCACAGATGACTACCATCCTTGCCAATTATTAGCAGACGTTCAAACCTTCGTTGAACACCGAGGTTCCATCAAGGGCAAGACAGTGACCTGGATAGGTGATGGTAACAATATGTGCCATTCGTTTATTAACGCCGCTAGACAATTTGATTTTAAACTCAACATTGCTTGTCCAGACGGCTATTTACCTAATGCACAATTAATGGCGATCAATGCCAACCGAGTGCAACTTATACAAGATCCTAAACAGGCCGTCATAGGCAGTCACTTGGTCGTCACTGACACGTGGGCATCTATGGGCCAAGAAGATGAGAAAAAAGCTCGCGCAGCCAGTTTCGAGAACTACCAAGTAAACCCTGCTCTAATGAATTTGGCAGACCCAGAAGCGCTATTCATGCATTGCTTACCCGCCTATCGGGGCTTAGAAATTAGTCATGACATGTTCAATGATCCACGCAGCGTGGTGTTTGATGAGGCCGAGAACCGTTTGCACGCTCAAAAGGCGCTGATGGAATTTTTATTACTAGAGCCCAAGGTATAAGTAGACCCAATGATTGAGTTAAGACACCTGCGCACGCTAGCAGCCCTTCGAGAAACAGGCAGCCTTGTTGAGGCGGCTGAGAAAGTTTTCCTGACTCAGTCAGCTTTATCACACCAAATTAAAGACCTTGAACACAAGCTCAATTTAGATCTGTTTATACGCAAAACAAAACCGGTAGAATTTACCACTGCTGGTCAACGATTATTGCTGCTTGCAGATGATTTGTTACCACAAATTCGTAATACTGAGCGTGAACTTAGTCGTCTCGCTGCAGGGTCCGTAGGCCGCCTCAACATTGCCATAGAATGCCACAGTTGTTTTCAATGGTTAATGCCCAGTTTAGACATTTATCGGGCTGATTGGCCAGAAGTGGAACTTGACTTATCCAGTGGTTTTAACTTTGCCCCACTACCCGCACTGCGCAGTGGAGAATTAGATTTGGTGATCACTGCGAACCCTAAAAATCTCCCTGGCATAAGCTATGTACCCTTGTTCAGCTATGAATCTGTGCTTGCGGTTAGTAATCATCATCCACTGGCTTCAAAAGCCTTTATAGAAGCCCAAGATCTGTCTGATCAAACACTTATTTGTTACCCAGTTGATCGCGATATGCTCGATGTATTTGTGCAGTTTTTGGAGCCTGCCGAAATTGAACCTGCCGCCATAAGGCATGCTGAACTGACCGTCATGATGATGCAGTTAGTCGCGAGTGGGCGGGGAGTATGTGCATTGCCAAATTGGGCTTTAGAGGAATACTCCAGCCGTGGTTATGTGACGGCTATACCAATGTCGCAAGCTGGTATTTGGTGTACCCTTTATGCGGCAGTGCGCAGTGACCAAGCCGATAGTAAATATATGATGGATTTTCTTGTTACGGCCAGAGAAACGTCTGCCGCCACTTTAGTGGGTGTTAAACAGACAGATCAGCAGGGTCAGGCATTGCAGGCCCCTGAGGATTGTCTTTAGGCTGGTGTACTGGAACTCGGATCATCATGTTAGCGCCACCAAGGGATTCGCTTCGACCTGCAATGGCCCGGCCTCCATGCCAATAGGCGATGCGTCTAACAATGGATAAGCCTAATCCAAACCCACCTGTCTTTCGGTTACGGCTTTCATCTAAACGGGTAAATGGAGCAAATACTTGGCCATAGTCAGACTCTGGTATACCGGGTCCGTCATCCTCAATACTCAATACACAAAAGTCACCTTCGATGTGATACCCGAGGGACACGTTAGCTTGGGCATACTTACATGCATTGCCCAACAAATTTTGGCAAGCTCTGCGCAACTGCACAGGTTCTGCATCAATGATTAGACCATCGAGCAAAGAGTCTACCTTAATACTTAACTGAGGGTTCAGGGGTGCATATTGGCCGCACATATTGGTAAGGATGTGGTTCACATCTACCTTTTGAAAAATAATTCTTGGGCCTCCATCTTCTAGATGAATATAGGTCATTATTTCGGCCACTAGGTCGTTAATTTCTTCTAGATCTTGCGCCATTCCTTTGCAGGAAGATTTCATACGCTGTTGCTGTTCACTGACACTATCGCCCTCTAAAATATCTTGCAATAACTGCAGAGCAAAGCTTAAACGTGCCACTGGGGTTCGAATTTCATGGGAAATAGCCGCCATTAACTCTTGCTGCAGAGCCATGCGTTTTTCCATACGCCCCAAGTTCATTGGGTTGACTGGCAAAACCACTTAATTCTCCTTAACAAATAGATAGCCTCGACTACGAACCGTCTTAATCCGCCGAGGGTGCTCTGGATCATCACCAATTTTTGACCTAATTCGAGACACTCTCACGTCGATTGAACGGTCTTGACCATTGTACGAAATGCCTCGCAAGGCAGAGAAAATTTCTTCCCGGCTTAGTACTCTTCCAGCATTGCTAGCTAGCAGCCACAGCAAGTCAAACTCTGCACTGGTTAAATCAATGTCCTCATCGCCTAGCCAAGCTTCACGCATTGAATTGTCTATAATCAGACTGCCAAAATGGTGCCTAGAATCAGTAGGTTCTTGCAATCCAATAGTGTCTGAAGCCGCTTTTAACTTACTACTGCGACGTAACATGGCACTTATCCGAGCCAGCAATAACCTTGGCGTTACTGGCTTAGAAATATAATCATCGGCACCAACTTCCAGGCCTACCACTTGGTCTAATTCGTCAGTGCGGGCTGTTAGCATAATTATAGGACCGCTATATTCAGACCTCACTAACCTACATACACCCAACCCATCTTCCCCTGGTAACATCAAATCCAAAATCACCAAGTCAGGTTGTTCGGCCTTAATTCTTTCTACCGCAACTGCTCCATTGTGCTCCACACTCACACTCAGGCCGTTATTGCTTAAATACTCTCTAGTAAGTTCAGCCAATCGCTCATCGTCTTCGACAATTAAAATTTGCGTACTTTGATTAAAATCCACGCTTTAGTCCTAGGTTATCTATTAACCAGTCAAATTGACCTAATTATTGAATTAGAAATAAATAATTACATACTGTTATCTTAAAATAACTATATGTAACATAATATAGTCTAATGTAAGCAAAAGTAAACCACATCAGAACAGTTAGCGTGCATGTGAGAACCAATTTTTTTCAAGCAAGTGTGCCATAAAGTCATATCTGCCCTGTTATACTTAAACGTTAAATTCAAATATAACTTAGCACGATTGAACCTTACGCATAGGCGTGATATAAAATGACGACCTATAGTGCACTGCGTAACGCATTGTCAAACCTACCCTTTTTTGGCTCTCCTAATGAAACCTTGGTCTCCTACCAGCTGGCGCGAATTTCCAATATTACAGCAACCTAACTACCCCAATGCCGATTCCGTGACTCGAATTGAACAACAGTTGTCTCAGCTACCTCCATTGGTATTTGCAGGTGAAGCACAGGCGTTAAAACAACAATTAGCACAAGTCACTGATGGCCATGCATTTTTAATACAAGGCGGGGATTGTGCAGAAAGTTTTGCCGAGTTTAATGCCTCTAATATTCGGGATACGTTTAAAGTCATGTTGCAGATGGCGGTGGTATTAACCTTTGCAGGCAGTTGTCCAGTGGTCAAGGTTGGTCGTTTGGCAGGTCAGTTTGCGAAACCTAGATCGGCTGATACCGAAACCTTTAGTGGGGTAGAACTGCCTAGTTATCGGGGCGACATTATTAACAGTTCAGATTTCACTGCAGATGCTCGAGTGCCCAATCCAGAACGTTTAGTTCAGGCCTACAATCAGTCTGCAGCGACTCTTAACTTGCTCAGGGCGTTTGCACAAGGTGGTTTTGCCGACTTGAATAAAGTACACCAGTGGAATCAGGACTTCGTGCGGACGAGCCCCCTTGGCGCACGTTATGAAGATTTGGCAGACCAAATAGACCGTTCTTTGAGCTTTATGAATGCCTGTGGGTTAAATGCGGGTAATACCCCACAACTTCACCAAACTAGTCTTTACACGTCTCACGAAGCCCTGCTTTTAAACTATGAACAAGCATTAACCCGCCAAGATAGCCTGACTAATGATTGGTACGATTGTTCGGCCCATATGCTTTGGATTGGAGACCGAACTCGACAAGTCGAAGGTGCCCATGTCGAGTTTTTACGGGGTGTTAAAAACCCCTTAGGCTTTAAGGCAGGCCCCACCATGAAAGTGGACGACATGCTGCGTTTACTGGATATACTCAATCCAGACAATGAAGCTGGTCGCATTAATATTATTGCTCGCATGGGAGCGGATAAGGTAGAAACCTATCTGCCAGAGTTGATTCGGGCCGTTGAAAGAGAGGGGCGCAAGGTTCTTTGGAGTAGCGACCCTATGCATGGCAATACCATTAAAACCCATACTGGCTATAAAACTCGCCAAGTCAAAGACATTCTAAGGGAAGTAAAAAGCTTTTTTGACGTGCATGCTGCAGAAGGAACATATGCGGGTGGTGTGCACTTTGAAATGACCGGACAGGATGTCACCGAGTGCATGGGCGGCGCCCATGATATCACTGCCGAAGGCTTAGCTGACCGTTACCACACGGCCTGTGATCCGAGACTCAATGCAGATCAAGCTTTGGAGTTAGCTTTTTTGATTGCTGATACTTTAAAACAGGCCCGCATCAACCGCTAAGGCCTGCTCTTGCTGCTAGATGGCCAACTTAATTGAGCCATCTGGCACACAGCAACAAACTAAAATTTCATCATCTTCCAAAGGCACTAGGCTGTCTTGCACCCATTTTACCTTACCAGCAGTGAGTTTAACTTTACAACTGCCACAATAACCCCCACGACAGCTATAGTTAACTCGGATTTGGTGCTCTTCCATACTATCCAAAAGGGAGAACTCTTCACCATAGGTAAAGGTCTGTACTTCGTTAACGGTGACTGTTCCACTCATTGATTAGGGCCCCAGCACTTAGAGGATCTCGACCATCATAGGTCGAAATCATCAAAGTCTGAGTCTTCCATATTGCTGTCAATAGCACCGACAAGGTATGAGCTAATTTCAGCTTCTTGAGGCGCCACCTGAACATTATCACTCACTAACCATGCATTCATCCATGGCAAGGGATTACTGCGCACTTCAAATATTTCATCAAACCCCAAACCACGTAGGCGGATATTGGTGATGTAATCGACATAATTGCTCAGTATTTCAGCGTTCAAGCCAATCATTGAACCGTCTTTAAACAAGTACTTAGCCCAGTCACGTTCCTGCTCTGCCGCTTCGCGGAAGATCTCTATCACTTCATCTTTACACGATGCTGCAATGGCCACCATTTCTGGGTCATCTTGGCCATTAGCCATTAAATTAAGCATGTGTTGAGTGCCTGCCAGATGCAAAGCTTCATCCCGAGCGATCAGCTTAATCACCTTGGCGTTACCCTCCATGATGGCCCGTTCAGCAAAGGCAAAGCTGCAGGCAAAACTCACGTAGAAACGCACGGCTTCGAGCACGTTAACCGAAGCAACAGTCAGATAAAGCTGACGCTTTAGGGCACTTAAGCTCACCTCAGTCTGTTTACCATTAATCTGGTGTGTGCCCACTCCCAACAAACTGTATTGACTGCACATTTCAATGAATAAATCGTAATAACGCGTCACTGTCTCGGCACGTTTTACAATTTCTGGATTATCGACAATATCATCAAAAATGATACTAGGGTCATCCACCACATTACGAATGATGTGGGTATAACTGCGGCTGTGGACTGTTTCGCTAAAGGACCATGTTTCAAGCCACGTCTCTAGCTCAGGCAAGGACACAACGGGCAAAAATGCAATGTTAGGGGAACGACCCTGCACACTATCGAGTAAGGTTTGATACTTCAAATTACTTAAAAATATGTGCCGCTCATGCTCTGCCATGGCCATAAAATCTTTACGGTCAGTGGATAAGTCAACTTCTTCTGGACGCCAAAAGAAAGATAATTGTTTTTCGATTAGTTTTTCAAAAATAGCGTGACGTTGCTGGTCATAACGGGCAACGTTAACGTTTTGACCAAAGAACATCGGCTCTTTTAAAGGGTCATTTTTAACCTTATTGAAGGTGGAATAAGCCATGTATATCTCGTAGGTGTAAAATTAAATCTATCGTATTTTTGATGCTTTACTCACTAGAGCTTACAAGCACCGCTGTCACAACCATCATCTTGCTCATCATTGGCACCGTCACGGGTGTTATGGTAATACAAAGTCTTAACCCCGTACTTGTAGGCAGTAAGAAGGTCCTTTAATAGAATTTTCATAGGTACTTTTTCATTTTCAAAACGCACCGGATCGTAGTTGGTATTAGCAGAGATAGCCTGATCAACAAACTTTTGCATGATGCCTACCAACTGTAAATAACCTTCATTATTTGGAATGCTCCAAAGTAACTCATAAGCACTGCGCAGACGTTTAAATTCAGGCACCACTTGTTTAAGAATGCCATCTTTGCTGGCCTTAACACTCACATAACCTCGTGGAGGCTCAATACCATTGGTGCTGTTGGTGATTTGACTAGACGTCTCACAAGGCATCAGTGCTGTGAGGGTACTGTTACGTAGGCCATGATCTTTAATCTGCTGACGTAACGCATCCCAATCCAGCAACACCTCTTGGTCACAGAACTTATTGATGTCTTTTTTGTAACTATCAATGGGCATTACACCTTGGGAGTAAAAGGTATCACCATAGGCAGGGCAAGCCCCTTGTTCTTGTGCTAAACGACTAGAAGCTTGGAGTAAGTAGTACTGAACGGCTTCAAACGTGCGGTGCGTCAGCGCATTACCAGATCCATCAGAATACTTGGCCCCATTTTTAGCCAAGTAATAGGCAAAGTTGGTCACGCCCACACCCAGTGTGCGACGTTTCATACTCGCTTCATAAGCAGCTGGAACTGGGTATTCTTGATAATCAAGCAAACTATCTAAGGCCCGCACGATTAAGTCTGCTAGGTTTTCCAATTCGTCTAGATCATCTAAAGCACCCAAATTAAAGGCCGATAGCGTACATAAAGCAATTTCACCACTCGCATCATCGATACTGTCCAATGGTGAGGTTGGCAAAGTGATCTCTAAACACAGATTGCTCTGACGTACCGGCGCTTTTTTCGGATCAAAAGCACTACGGGTATTACAATGGTCTACATTTTGTAGATAAATACGTCCCGTTTGAGCTCGCTCTTGCGCAAATTTACTAAATAGATCCACCGCCTTAACTGTGCGCTTGCGAATCGTTTCGTCAGCCTCGTAAATGGCGTAGAGCCTTTCAAATTCGTCCTGATCGGCAAAGAAGGCATCGTATAGCCCAGGCACATCTGACGGACTGAATAAGGTGATATTGCCACCCTTAATTAGGCGCGTATACATCAACCGATTGAACTGCACACCGTAATCCATGTGCCTCGCACGGTTTTCTTCTACACCACGGTTATTTTTCAAAACCAATAAAGACTCAACTTCTAAATGCCAAATGGGATAAAACAAAGTCGCGGCTCCCCCCCGCACTCCCCCTTGTGAACAGCTTTTGACCGCTGTTTGGAAGTGTTTAATGAAGGGTATCATGCCCGTGTGAAATGCCTCTCCACCACGAATAGGACTGCCCAGCGCCCGCAATCTACCAGCGTTAACACCGATACCTGCGCGCTGACTCACGTATTTAATAATGGCGGAGGACGTGGCATTGATTGAGTCTAAAGAATCACCACATTCTATGAGTACGCAGGAACTAAATTGACGCGTTGGGGTGCGTACCCCTGACATTATAGGCGTCGGTAAAGAGATTTTAAATAGCGACACTGCATCGTAAAACCGCTGCACATAATCTAAACGAGTCGCCTTAGGGTAGTTAGAAAACAGGCAGGCACCAACCAACATATACAAAATTTGGGCACTTTCGTGAATCTGCCCTGTCACTCGATTTTGTACTAGGTACTTGCCTTCCATCTGTTTGACCGCTGCATAGCTGAAGTTCATATCGCGGGAGTGGTCTAAACAAGCATCAAGTTGGTCGAATTCAGCGGCAGTATAATCTTTTAACAGGTCACTATCGTAACGTTTGAGAGCCACCATTTCCTTCACGTGTGCGCCCAAATGAGGGGGCTCAAAACGGCCAAAGGCACGCTTTCGAAGATGGAAAATAGCCAAGCGGGCAGCCATATATTGGTAATCTGGCGTCTCTTCAGAAATTAGATCGGCTGCAGACTTAATAATAGTTTCGTGGATATCCGAAGTGCGAATGCCATCGAAGAATTGAATGTGTGCCTTTAATTCAACTTGAGAAACCGAAACATCCTCTAGGCCTTCTGCAGCCCAGTCTATGACCCTGTGGATCTTGTCTAAGTCAATTTTTTCTTGTTGTCCATTGCGCTTTGTTACCATCAAACCTTGCATTGATCTGCCTATTTCTTGGTTGACATTTACTTTTTTCAGCTTTAAAAGCTGGAGGAATTTGGTATAATTGGAAGCTATGGCAATTAGTGATCAAAACACCCTAAATCACTATATATTGTGCCTCACAACAAGATACGACACCAAATATAGACATTTGATCAGATAAAATCAAGCTGTAAATCACTAAAAAACTAGCCAGTCAGTCTTGACACGGTGCGAGGCCAGACAACCCGTGAGTCTCCAACTAGAAACCTATTTGTTGTTTTTTTGTAATCAATAAATATACCCTTAATCGAGAAAATATGGGATTGCAAGGAAGCGCCTGATACAATGGAAACCAACGATTAATTGGCAGTCAAAGGATTTTTAACCCATGTCTCAAATAACTTTATCCGTTGGCGATCTGCCGGTCAGTAATACACGACCATTTACTCTTTTTGGCGGCATGAATGTGCTTGAGTCGAAAGATCTCGCTCTAGAAATTGCTGATCATTATGTCAACACGGCACACAAGCTGAACATACCCTATGTGTTTAAAGCGTCTTTCGATAAGGCTAACCGCTCATCAGTGAATTCTTTTCGCGGGCCAGGCTTGGATAAAGGACTAGAAATATTAGCCGCAGTAAAATCAACCTTTAACGTGCCAATCATCACTGATGTTCATGAGCCACATCAGGCCCAGGCGGCGGCAGAAGTGGCTGATGTTATCCAACTGCCAGCGTTTTTGTCCCGCCAGACTGACCTAGTCGTCGCTATGGCAAAAACTCAAGCCGTCATTAATATCAAAAAAGCCCAATTTTTAACGCCTCATGAAATGGCACATATTATTACCAAATTTAAAGAAGCAGGTAACGACCAATTAATGCTGTGCGAAAGAGGCAGTAGTTTTGGCTACAATAACCTCGTGGTAGATATGTTAGGTTTTGGTATTATGAAGGAGTTTGGCCATCCACTGCTTTTCGACGTCACCCATGCCTTGCAGATCCCAGGCGGTCAAAAAGATGCTGCGGGTGGCAGACGCGCTCAGGTCACTCAACTGGCCCTCGCTGGCATATCACAAGGCATTGCTGGTTTATTTCTTGAAGCTCACCCTAATCCAACCCAAGCTAAGTGTGATGGGCCATGTGCCCTGCCACTGTCGCAGTTAGAAGCTTTTTTAACTCAAGTTAAGGCCATCGATGATTTGGTAAAGTCATTACCTGTGCTCGATACTCAATGCTAAGCTGCGATTTCTAAGACCCCAGCAGCACAAAATCGGTAGCGCTCACGGTTTGTTGCTGCTGATGATGCCAAGTTTCAGTCGTCTGCCAATGGTCTACCCAATCTGTATCTAGCTGCGGTCGCGCGAGCAGTCTTTGTTTACGCAACTGTTCAGGCGTATCGACAAATATAGATAGTTGTATCATGTCGCGTAGAGGTTCACTAAAGGCATAAACCCCATCAATTAACAACACCCCAAAGGGCAATAATTCAAGTAATTGATTACTTTCCCCCCCTAACCAGTCATAAGGCTTGTAGCCAACCTTAACGCCATTAGTTAATGGATTGAGTATGTTTTTTTTGAATTCAGTGACGTTAAAATACCCTTCACAAGCTTGCCGTTGTTGCAGTTTTTTTCTTTGAGTTGGAGTTAACGGATGATAGAAATCATCTAACTTAAGCACCTGAGGATGGGCCCAAGACTCTATTTCTAGTGCCAGAGCTTGGCAAAAAGTTGTCTTTCCTGCACCACCACAGCCATCTATGGATATAATTAACAGTTGATCTGGCTGGTACCTAAGTCGAGCTAGTGTAGCAATGTGTTGAATTTTTTCTAACCACATTTTCCCTCCATAGAAAATATTTGACTAGGCATTATAAATAATGAGTCGACCCAACTGCACGTGAACGGCGCAAAGAATAGCATACCCGCTTATTATGTCTACTGCAGATTAAACTAACCCATTGTTAATGCTAACTTGAGTGTTAACACTTGCGCTATGCGCATTAGTTACCTAATATCTTTATCATTCAAGGTTATTAATTTTTTCCATCATCGCTTATGCTTTTAGTCATCTCACCTGCCAAAACTCTAGACTTTGAAACGCTTAGCCACTCGTCGCTGACTAGTCACGCCGATTATTTGACCGAAGCTCAAGGATTAATTGACGTGCTGGCACCCATGCCGCCGCAAGATATTGCCCAACTTATGAAATTAAGTGATAAATTAGCTGCCCTCAATACGGCTCGCTATGGCAGTTGGCAAACACCTTTTACCCTTGATAATGCCAAACAAGCGATTTTAGCTTTTAAGGGCGATGTGTATACTGGCCTAGAAGCTGAAACACTCACTGACGTACAACTCAACTTTAGCCAATCTCATTTGCGCATCCTATCTGGATTATATGGTTTGTTAAGACCATTGGATCTGATGCAGGCATATCGGCTGGAAATGGGCACTAAATTAGCCACCCCAAAAGGTAAAGATCTATACGCCTATTGGGGCAATACGATTACTGAGGGGCTCAATACGATGCTCATTCAACAAACCAATCCTGTGTTAGTGAATCTAGCGTCCAATGAGTACTTCAAATCAGTTGCTACCAAACAATTAGCTGGACGCCTTTTAACACCTGTATTTAAAGATCGTAAAAATGGTCAATACAAAATAATTAGTTTCTTTGCAAAAAGAGCGCGCGGTATGATGGCTCGGTACATCATCGAAAATGAACTGACAGAAGTAGAAGACATCAAAGCCTTCAACCAATCAGGCTATTATTATAGCGCAGAGCAAAGCACTGAAGACCAATGGGTATTCCTCCGAGAAGAAGCGTAACTTGGCTGATTGAGGTATAGGTTAACTCAATTTAAACCCGCTAAGGGCACGCTGAACGCGCTATACCAACCACAGCCACAACAGGCCATAACGGGCCGCTTTGCCTAAGGCAATCAGACTTAAACTCAGTTTCTTTGGCCAGCCTAAGTAACCGGCAGCCAAACAAAAACCATCGCCTACAAAGGGCACCCAACTTAGCAATAACAACCAAGCACCATGGCGATTCAGTTGATCGGTGCGCTTCGCTGATAAATTGAACTGATGCGTTAAACGGTGTCTGATGTTTTGTAAAATTGTGCGTTGCGGTTCGTTTTTGCCCTGAAATTCGGACTGAGTTTGGGACTGGTTCTGGGAGTGGGACTGTCTAGCCAATGAGAGGGGCTTGAGTTTAAGTGCCAATAAAGTACCCATAAAAAAAGTAACACAAGCTCCTAAAGTATTACCTAACGTTGCCACAAGCCATAACCAAAATGCACTCTCTGGCTGCTCTATTAACATGCCAGCCAATAATATTTCCGAACCACCAGGAAGCAGCGTCGCAGCTAAAGCGCTATACCCAAATAAAGCTAACCAAGACACTCAGTTAACTCATTGGGTAAATGGATTCTGCGTACATATGCAGTTCCTCTAAAATCGCAATTTTAGCAGGGTCCTTAGTTTTTTCACCCAGCTCGTTGAGTTCTTTGGCAAAATGCTCATAAGTGCGGGCCCCAGAAGCGCTCGCATCGAGCAGACGTTCACTGCGAAAAGCTTCCCAAGCCTGCATTTCATCACCACTTAAAAGGTGTGGATAGTTGCGGGCTTTGAGGCGAAACAACATGGCATCTAGACGACTGTCAGAAAAAACAAATGCGCCTTCATTCCAGGTCGAGGGATCTTGCGCATGCACTTGCTGCATTTGCTTGCGATCCTTGTCACTGAAAAACCCGCCACCATATAAGTTAGCGTCTGGGTCTAGGGATGGAAAATCGGGTCGCTGCGCAAAGGCCTCGACAAGCGCCTTACACAAATCCTCATCTTGCCGTAAATACTGAAGGTGTTTTTGACATTGAGTTTTATCGATATAAAACTGATCAGCCTGTTCGTCAGATAAAGTTTGTAGTGGAGCCACTACAGGGCATTTATTGACATGAACTTCCTTCACTGCCGGCCGCACAGTGCCTTTGGGCAGATCGTCTTTTTGACTAAATAGAAGTGCTTGCAGTTGTGTCGAATTGTAGCCTTGCCAAACCCGAGGATCTTGGCGTAAATCAAACACCAGCGCCCCATTATTGTTGCTAGGGTGCTTTGCAAAGGCTCCTACTAAAGCCATATACCCATTATCACGCCCATACATAGACGACACGTGCAACACTGGCTTACGCATTTGAAGATCTAATTGCCCCCATACCTGGGCTTTATGCTTGAGCTGAAAAACATAATTATACAAGCGAGGTTGAGCTTGTTTGAGTCGCCGAGCTAATTCAATGGTGGCCCGCACATCAGCTAGGGCATCATGAGCGTCACTATGCTCAATGCCATTAGCAGGGGCCAATTGATCTAACTTCAGAACTAATTCACCAGCTTCATTGAGCGGCCAATTGATGCCTTCAGGACGAATGGATGAAGCAGTGCGCACTAGGTCGATTAAATCCCAGCGGCTATTACCCCCTTGCCATTCGCGTGCGTAGGCATCAAAAAAGTTTCGATACAGGCCAAAGCGGGTGAACTCATCATCAAACCGCAAACTGTTGTAACCCAAACTGCAGGTTCCTGGCTGGCTCATTTGCTCATTGATGAGGGCCATGAATTCAAACTCAGGTAACCCTTCTTGCAGACATTTTTGGGGCGTGACACCTGTCACCAAACATGCACCAGCAGATGGCAAGTAATCATCTGCTGGCCGGCAATACCACATCATGGGTGCGCCAATCGGATTAAATTCTAAATCAGTGCGAATTGCAGCAAATTGTGAAGGTCGGTCCCAACGAGGATCTAAACCAAAGGTTTCATAATCGTGCCACAACAATGTTTGAGTTTGGTCCGGTTGGTATGCCACGCAAAAGCTCCTTAGGGCTGCGCCAGTGAGTTACCGGCGATAGGTTTGTTCTACGAAAGGCATTTTACACACTCTACAAGGCAATTGCTTGCCACGCACTTGGGCAAACACTTGAGTGCCAATGCTACTAAAGGCGTTATCAAGGTAACCCATAGCAAGAGGAGCAGATAAGCTTGGTCCAAACCCACCTGATGTTACCACTCCAATCACGTGACCCTCTGCTGTCACTAACTCAGCACCCTCTCGCACAGGAGCTTTACCTTCAGGTAATAAGCCAACACGTCCTCGATTGGCTCCATTGGCCATTTCAGCAAGAATAACGTCTGCGCCAGGAAAGCCACCTTCACGCTCTCCCCCTGCCCGACGGCTTTTTTGAATACCCCAGTTTAAATTGGCAGCCACAGGCGTCGTACCTGGGCTTAAGTCATGACCATACAAACATAAACCCGCCTCTAACCGCAGCGAATCACGCGCACCTAAACCAATCCACTCCACTTCGTCAAACGCCAGCAAACGCGTTGCTAAATTTTCTGCGTTTTCATTAGCCACAGAAATTTCGAAGCCATCTTCTCCCGTATAACCTGCTCGGCCTATAAAACAATCGTAGCCTAAAATGGAGACCGCTTTGGCATCCATAAAGTGCATGGCTTCTGTGGCTGGCGCCAGACGTGCCATTACTGCCCCAGCCATGGGGCCTTGCAGAGCTAATAGAGATCGTCCATCAAGTACTTCAAGCTCAATATTATGGCCTAAGTGAGCTCTCATATGAGCGATATCTTGGTCTTTGCAGCCGGCGTTTACCACGATGAAAAAATGGTCACCTGCATTAGTCACCATTAAGTCATCCATAATGCCACCCGCAGCATTAGTAAAAAACCCATACCGCTGTCGCCCTTGCTCAAGATTGACGAAGTCTGCGGGAATCATACTTTCTAAAGCCAATGCCACAGACTTCATTGAGGCCCCAGAAAGGCGTATTTGCCCCATGTGTGAGACATCAAATAAACCGACTTTAGCACGGCAATGAAGGTGCTCTTGTTTGACCCCCAATGGGTATTGCACTGGCATATCATAACCAGCAAAAGCAACCATTTTAGCTCCAGCTGCAACGTGCATGTTATGCAAAGGGGTGGTTATTAAAGAATCAGACATGGGCTTCTCTCAGCTTTAGGGCAGTTGAATTATACTGAAAGTATAAGCAAGTTTCCTATAGGAAACAAATTTTGTTTGTATCAATATCGACATATCACCCGTTTAACATGAGTTTATCGAGCGGCAATCCATAACACGAGTGCATCTTTCTCACTTAAACTTACCAAGGCATGCCCCATATTTGCATCGTAGTACATACTGTCACCTACCGCCATCACAACGGGCTCATAAAACTCCGTGTAGAGGGCTAACTCTCCTTCCAACACCAGCAGAAACTCCTCACCTTCGTGACGCACCCAATCACCAAAGTCATTAAAACTACGAGCCCGAACCCGAGTTTTAAACGGCACCATCTTTTTGCGCGCAAGGTCTGTTGATAATAGCTCATGTTCATATGTACTGGTCGGGTGTGGTGTGCCTGCACCAGCCTTAGTAAGCACTCTTCGGCCAGAGGCCATAGTGCTGCGTGGCTTTGCAAAGAGTTGAGGGATGTCAATTTGTAACCCATTGGCTAACTTTTGGACCGCCGTGAAGGTGGGTGAGATTTGCTCATTTTCAATCTTAGAAAGGGTTGAGCGTGCTAACCCTGTTTTTTGGCTAGCCTCTTCTAGGGTTAAACTTAAACTCTGACGAATTTCCCGCAAGCGCTTGCCTAACTGCAACGGTTCGACACTTGTTTGCAGGCCAGAACCAGACTCAATTTTTAACTCAGGCATATCCGGTTGTTCTACTGACATGATATTGCTCATTGATTTAATAAGATAATAAACATGCTAACACGGCTTTTGTCTGTCGTCATGTCACAGAACTGAGAGGCCTTTGCCATTAAACAAAATAGGGAAAAGTTTCCTATAGGCTAATTTATTGATTGAAAGGAATCAAAATGCTATGCTTGCAAACAAATTCTTGGGTCTTTTATCGATAGACCCTTGAGACGTTTATCAACACTGACCAGGAGCTAAAAATCATGAGCAATATTCCTGCTGAATTGCTTTACACCAACACCCATGAGTGGATCTCTGACAATGGCGATGGGACTGTTACTGTGGGCATTACCCATCACGCTCAAGAGTTATTAGGAGACATTGTATTTGTTGAAGCGGCAGATATTGGTCGTAGCCTTGATGCCGGTGAAGAGTACACGGTCATTGAATCTGTCAAAGCGGCATCAGACTCCTATGCACCTGTAGCTGGAGAAATCATCGCCGTTAACGAAGCATTAGAAGATGCCCCTGAAACAGTCAATGAAGATCCCTATAACGAAGGATGGATTATAAAGATCAAATTAGCTGATGATGCTGATCTGGGCTCTCTGCTGAGTGCCGAAGCCTATACTGAAGTTGTGGCTAGCGAAGACTAAGCTACAAACCCCCACGTTTAATGCCTTGCTAGTCTTGGCTTTACACCTTGTTAATTGCACTATGTGAGGATGCCTTATGTCTGCACCTACTTTTACTAGAACACCCATTTCACAGCTACTACAAACCGATGCGTTTATTGAGCGCCACATTGGCCCCAATGCAGCCGACAATGAAGCCATGTTGAGCTTTCTTAATGTGGCCAGCATTGATGCATTACTGGATCAAACGGTACCTGACAGTATCCGTTTAAGTAAAGCTTTAGATCTACCCGCTTCCCGCTCCGAAGTAGATACACTAGCCCAACTTAGAACAATGGCTAATAAAAACATTGTCAATGTTTCTTGTATTGGTATGGGCTACAGCAACACCCTGGTGCCCAACGTTATTTTACGTAACGTGATGGAAAACCCTGCCTGGTATACAGCTTATACTCCCTACCAGCCAGAGATCGCCCAAGGGCGTTTAGAAGCATTACTTAATTATCAACAAATGGTTATGGATCTCACGGGGATGGAATTAGCCAACGCCTCGTTACTTGACGAAGCTACGGCAGCAGCAGAAGCCATGGCCCTTTGTAAACGTGCGAATAAAAAGAAGAGTGTCACTTTTTTTGTAGATGAGAACACTCATCCGCAAAATCTTTCTGTGATCCGCACACGGGCAGAATACTTTGGCTTTGAGATTGTTACGGGCAACCCAACAACAGACTTAGCCCAACATGATGTGTTTGGTGTCATAGTGCAATACCCCGGCAGTGATGGCAGTATTAGTGACTTAAAAAGCATCATTGATGAGGCCCACGAGCAAAATGCTTTAGTGGCAGTGGGAGCTGATATCATGAGTTTGGTATTGCTTAAATCCCCAGGCCAACTGGGTGCTGACGTGGTGTTTGGCTCTAGCCAACGCTTTGGTGTGCCCTTAGGCTTTGGTGGCCCTCATGCTGCATTCTTCGCCAGTAAAGATAAATATAAACGATCGATTCCAGGTCGTATTATTGGCGTCTCTGTTGACACTAAGGGTAAGCCTGCACTGCGTATGGCAATGCAGACCCGAGAGCAACATATCCGCCGAGAAAAGGCTAACTCTAATATTTGTACAGCCCAAGCTTTGTTAGCCAATATGTCGTCTTTTTATGCGGTATACCATGGCCCAAGCGGTTTGCGAACCATTGCCAACCGCATTCAACGCTTAACTGCCATTTTATCAGCTCAGCTTGACACTCTAGGTTACCCCGCCAGTAATCAAAGCTTTTTTGACACCTTGAATGTCCCTACCAAGGGCCAGCAAGAGGAAATTTATCAACGGGCCTTGGGTGATGGTTATAATTTACGTAAAGTGGGTACTGACAGCCTAGGTATTAGTCTGGACGAAACCACCCAAGTGAGCCACGTGCAAGCCTTGTTAAATATTTTTGCAGGCACTCACGTAGATTTCGATTTAAGTGCTACTGATACCTTGTGTAGTAGCATTAATATGGGTATGGCACCTGAGTTAATGCGTGAAGATGCCATTCTTGAGCACCCTGTGTTTAACAGCCATCACAGTGAAACAGACATGGTGCGTTACTTGAAGAAGTTGGAGAATAAAGACTTCTCTCTAGTTCATGGCATGATTCCTTTAGGCTCCTGCACCATGAAGCTTAACGCAACTGCGCAAATGGCTGCCGTCACTTGGCCTGAATTTGCCAATATGCACCCCTTCGCACCAGCTGATCAAACTCAAGGCTATATGGAATTAATTCGAGCCTTGGAAGCCCAATTGATAGAAATTACAGGTTACGACAATGTCTCTATGCAGCCCAATTCAGGGGCCCAAGGAGAATATACTGGCCTTGTTGCTATCCGTAAATACCAACATAGCATTGGTCAGGGTCACCGCAACATTTGTATCATTCCAAGCTCTTCTCATGGCACTAACCCTGCCAGTGCGTCTATGGTGGATATGAAAGTGGTGGTAGTGGGTTGTGATGAACTAGGTAACGTCGATGTTGCAGAACTCAAAGCCAAAGCTGAACAGTACGCCGAGCAACTTTCATGCTTGATGATTACCTACCCTTCTACCCATGGTGTATATGAAGAAAGCGTTGTAGAAATTTGCCAAATCATTCATGACAATGGGGGCCAAGTGTATATGGATGGTGCCAACATGAATGCTCAGGTTGGCGTAAGCAAGCCTGGTCTTATGGGCTCAGACGTGTCTCACCTTAACTTGCATAAAACCTTTGCCATACCCCACGGTGGTGGCGGTCCAGGGATGGGGCCTATTGGCGTAAAGTCTCACCTAGCACCCTTTTTACCTAACCACCCTGTAATCCCCGTGCACGGCAAGACTGACGCTAATGGGGCGGTTTCTGCAGCCCCCTATGGTAGCGGTTCAATCTTACCCATTTCTTGGGCCTACATTAACCTGTTAGGTTCAGAAGGCTTAACACAATCTACAGCACAAGCCATTTTAAGCGCCAACTATATGGCTGCGCGCTTAAGTGAACATTTCCCTATTTTGTATCAAGGCCGCAATGACAGAGTAGCCCACGAGTGCATTATTGACATTCGTCCTCTTAAGGAAACTACGGGCATCAGTGAGGAAGATATTGCCAAGCGCTTAATGGACTATGGCTTTCATGCCCCAACAATGTCCTTTCCAGTGGCAGGTACTTTGATGATTGAGCCAACTGAGTCTGAGCCTAAACGAGAAATTGATCGTTTTTGCGATGCCATGGCCAGTATTCGAGAAGAGATTGAAAAAATTGAAACGGGTGAATGGAGCCCGAAACATAACCCCCTCAAGATGGCTCCCCATACGCAATCTGACTTAGCCAGTCACGGATGGAACCGAGGTTACTCCCGCACTGTTGCCGCATTTCCAACTGCCGCCACGCTAGATGCTAAATTTTGGCCTACGGTTAACCGCATAGATAACGTATATGGTGACCGTAACTTGATTTGCTCTTGTCCGCCTATAGAGGCTTACGAAGTTTAGCCACCATCATCGCTTTCCGTCCTAGCAAGGTTCAACAATGCACTTTGGTAGGACGGGCTCCTCATGCCTTTTTTATTCAACTTAGTGATACCTTTAAACTCATAGTAGTGGCGCGTCTACATGCTTGTGCTAGGCTTAATTGTGGCATTAAAAAGTCACACATAAGCTAGCCAAACGTGCCATTCAGCCTTAATTGATAAACTGCAAACGCCACTTTGCTGAGCCTAAATTTATAGGCTTAGTGATAGTCTGCATCGCCTGTACAGGCAGGTTAGGTATTTAGTTAAATAAAGGTGATACTAAGCATTGACCCACGCCACAATTTGCTATATTTTGCGCCTAAATTTTTACTTAAGATAAATCATTGATAGGCAACCTGTGAGAGCATTGAATCAACTTTTACCCCTATACTTAAGCTGCACGCTTTTGCTTATGGGCAATGGTTTGCTATTTATTATTATACCAATGAGCATGCGCCTCGATGGTCAGGACACTGACGCCATCGGTTTGGTCATGTCACTTTATTTTGTTGGTATGTTGTTGGGTTCTTTGTATGGTCGACATTTGATAAGCCGAGTGGGCCATATCCGTATTTTTGCGGCTTGTGCTTCTGTGGCCACCATGTGTGCCTTGTTGCATAGCATTTGGTCTGTACCCCTAATATGGGGCCTATTACGGATATTAATTGGTTTTACCAACGCCACGTTTTTCATGACTATGGAAACTTGGCTCAGCGAGAGTTCAACCAGTGAAAACCGTGCTACAGTTTTTGGCAGTTATCAGTTTGTCACTTATTTCGGCTTAGCTTTAGGCCAACTGATGCTGAACTTTGCCGAACCACAAGATCCAATTCTCTATATCTACGTAGCGATGTTGTTTTGTTTATGCATGATTCCAGTGCTCATGAGTCGCTCAGGTGGCCCACGATTTATTGAGCCCGAGCCAATGCCCTTAAAAGTCCTCTACCGAACGTCTCCTTTGGGTGTGGTGGGCATCATGATTTCTGGTATTTGTTTAGGGGCTTTTTACAACATGAGTAGTGTCTATGGTGCCGACGTTGGCATGACTAAAAGTCAAATCGCCACCTTTATGAGTGCCACTATGGTGGGCGGCTTTTTGCTCCAATTTCCCATCGGTAAATTGGCTGACTCGTTTGACCGCCGCACCGTCTTAGTCATAACGCTGCTGCTTGCCTGTTTGGCCGCCATGGTGCTGCCTATTATGGCAGTGCGTGATGAAATGGCCATTACGATCGCTTGTGCAGTCATTTTAAGTGGCGCCTTAGCTTGTGTGTATCCAATCGCTTTAGCAGATGCTTTTGATCGACTCAAGCCCACAGAAATGGTGGCAGCTAGTGGTAAACTTATTTTAGCTTACGCCTTGGGAGGCGCCATAGGTCCTTATTCATCGTCGTTGGTGATGAAACATATGGGTCCAGATGCCCTATTTGGCTACTTAATTGTGGCTAGTTTAATATTAGTGGCCTTCGTTATGTACCGAATGAGCATACGCTCTGCGGTACCTGATGCATTGCAAGAATCATTTGTCGTTCAGGGCATGACCCCAATGGCCACAGAACTTGACCCTCGGACAGAATACAACAGTCTGGATGACACGGGCATCGCTGCTGAAACAGTGCTGCTATTGGCCGAAGAAAATCCTGATGATGTGGTTGAAATTGCAGTTAGTGTCGCCCTTAATCAACCAGAAGAGGCTGTCAATATTGCCCAAGCAACCGCCTATCAGTATCCAGAGCAAGCGGTTGCTTTGGCCATTGCCTTGGCTGATGAACTGCCCCATTTGAAGCTTGACATTATTACCAATGTGGCAGGTTCTGCGCCTCAGTCGGGTGCAGACTTAGCACGTTACATGTGCGACTTAATTAAACAACAAAAACTGGAACCACACGCTAGTTTTAATGCTCTCAGCCGTCTTACTCTAAAACTATTGGATGAAGCACCTCAACAGGCCGCTGAGATTGCCGCTATTGTGAGCCACGAAATTGCTGATGATATGCCAGAGCTGGTGGCTAAGATTGCTGTGTTAGCAGCCCAAGCGGCACCAGATCAGCGGGTGGAAATAGCCACATCTGTGACCCAAGAAGTACCCGATGCCAGTGTAGAAATAGCCACCGGTGTGGCAGAAACTATCGCCGCAAGTCCAGACGAAGAATTACATACATTCTTGGCCTCAGAAGAAGATGAGAATTATGTTGGAGAAGGCGCAGAACTTGCTATTGCCCTGGGACAAGAAGCCCCAAGTCAGGCCTTCGACATCGCCACAGCAGTAGCAGAAGTATTACCTGAAGACGCTGCGCAAGTGGCTGAGTCCATTGCTCAAACTGATCCTGAACATGCGTCAGATTTAGTGGATAGTATTAGTGAAGTGGTGCCGGAAATGGCTGACGATGTCATGTATGCAGTGGCTAGCTCTTTGCCAGAACAGGCAGAGGAATTGTTGCAAGAGGTATTATCTGATGCCGAATCTAACCAATGATCTGATCAGTGATCTAATGAACTGGCCAAGCGGCAAGGAGTGCTTCTGCGATGGGCCTATTAGCTTCTGGAATAACCATTTCAGACAAAGTTTGGGCATCCACCCACTCTAACGGCTGGCCTTCTAAGCCTTTGGCGACGCCTGAAAATTGTTTCACTAAATAAAAATACAAAGACACGTGCTTATCACTGTAGTCATGGTGTACCGCCTGAAACAGTTCACACGCTTGGGTATCAATGCATAGATCAACCTCTTCTTGTAACTCACGAGCTAACGCTTGAAGGTGAGTTTCATGGGCTTCTGTTTTACCGCCAGGAAACTCCCATTTACCGCCTTGGTGTTGCCAATCAGCTCGCTGGGCCATGAGGATCCTCTGTTCAGAATCGACCACGATTGCCGCCACAACCTCTACCCGTTGGTTAGTCATGGTATTCTTCAACTGCGGTAATCCGCATTAATTTTAACGTAATCATAGGACAGATCTGTGGTCCACACTGTTTCTTTAGTATCACCACGCTTTAAATCGACCCTAATGTTTATCTCATCTTTGCTCATGATTTCTTGTCCTGCTGCCTCACTATAACTTTGTGCACAGCCCCCGTGTTCAACCAACAAGCAATCTCCTAAATGGATAGTGAGGCTGTTAACATCAAGATTAGGCACACCTGCATAGCCCACAGCTGCCAATATGCGGCCCCAATTTGGGTCACTTGCAAACATGGCTGTTTTAATGAGCGGCGAATGGGCTATGGCATAGGCCACCTGCAAACATTCTTCACTGCTAGCGCCACCTGACACCTCAATACTGATGAACTTAGTTGCCCCTTCCCCATCGCGCACAATCGCATGCGCTAACTCTTGCATGAGTTCGGTTAGGGCATGGCTAAATAAAGCGACCAAATCGGTGTCTTCGTCTAAACACAAGTCACTTGCCCCAGTCGCAATCAACATACACGAATCGTTAGTAGACATATCTCCGTCTACCGTAATACGATTGAAGCTTTGATTTACCGCTTGATTTAACAGATCTTGAGCTAAGGTGGGCGTGCATTTTACATCGCTTGCTACGAACGCCAACATGGTCGCCATATTGGGTCGAATCATACCTGATCCTTTGGCAATTCCAGACAGGCTGATGGAGCGACCCAGATGCTGAAACTGAACACTGGCCCCTTTGGGTCGCGTGTCTGTGGTTAAAATACCCAATGCCGCATCTTCCCAGCCATTTACATCGAGTGCATTAATCGCTTTAGGTAAAGACGATACAATTTTTCCGATAGGGAGCTTTTCACCAATGACTCCCGTAGAAAACGGCAACACTTGAGAACTTTTCAAGTTCAGGGCTTGGGCCAACTCATGGCAGCAGGTCTGGGCATCAGCCTCGCCGTCCAAACCAGTGCCCGCATTAGCATTGCCAGTATTAACGACTAATGCAAGGGGACTATCGCTGAGCAAATGACGACGGCAAAGATGCACGGGTGCTGCACAAAAAGCATTAGCAGTAAATACGCCCGCCATACTTGAACCCGCTTGGGCTTCCATTACCACCAAATCTTTGCGCCCTGATACTTTCATACCAGCTTCTGTGGTACCCAATCGAAAACCTGCAATCGGATGATAAACCACCTTAGCTAAGGGTCCAACTGCCATAATTTTGTACCTAATTAATGAGCGTGTATTAGCTCAATTTACCATGACATTGCTTATATTTTTTCCCTGAACCACAAGGACAAACTTCGTTTCTACCCACCTTAACAGGAGGCTTTGATGGATTTCTCACCATGGCCTCACCCATCACTTGCGTCGCAGTTTGAGCTTGGGCTTGTTCATGCTGAAATTGCATTGCTGCTTGTGCACGCTCACGTTTTTGACGCTCTTCAGCGGCAACATCCTCTGGCGAACGCACTTGAACATGACTCAAGATACGAATCACATCTTCTTTAATCGATAACAGAAGTTGCTGAAACAGATCGAAGGATTCACGTTTATATTCTTGCTTGGGATTTTTTTGTGCATAACCACGTAAATGGATACCTTGACGCAGCATGTCCATAGTAGCTAAATGTTCTTTCCAACGAGAGTCAATGACTTGCAACATCACCTGTTTCTCAAAGCCCCGAATCGTTTCTGCCCCAACTACCTCGGTCTTAGCCTGATAGTTCTCACTTAATGTAGTTTGAATTCTTGCACGCAAGCCTTCTTCTTCAAGGCGGTCATCACTATCAAGCCATTGTTGGACTGGCAACTCCATGGCAAATTGTTTGTGTAGTTCTGCCTCTAAGCCGCTCACATCCCATTGTTCTGCCAAACTTTGGGGGGCAATGAATCCATCTATAGAACTATCTACAACTTCAGCCCGAACATTAGTAATCACGTCTGCAATGTCATCTGTAGACATGAGCTCGTTACGCTGGTCGTAAACCACTGTGCGTTGGTCATTGGCAACATCATCGTATTCAAGCAACTGCTTTCGCATATCAAAGTTACGGCCTTCAACTTTGCGCTGTGATTTTTCTATAGCGTTAGACACCATACGGTGCTCAATCGCTTCCCCTTTTTCCATACCCAATTTTTGCATTAGGCCTTTGATACGTTCCGGGGCAAAGATGCGTAAGAGATTGTCTTCTAACGATAAAAAGAAACGAGACGAGCCTGGATCACCCTGACGACCCGACCTACCTCTAAGTTGGTTGTCAATGCGTCGCGACTCATGGCGCTCGGTACCTATAATGTGAAGTCCACCTGCGGCCACAACTAAGTCATGACGTGTTTGCCAATCAGCTGTAGCTATTTTTTTGTCATCATCAGAAGCCCCTTGACCTAAGGCAGCTAACTCAACTTCAAGCTTGCCACCCAAGCCAATATCCGTGCCACGGCCGGCCATATTGGTCGCAATAGTCACCGCACTTGGTCGTCCAGCTTCGGCTATAATGGTGGCTTCACGCTCATGTTGTTTGGCGTTTAGGACGTTATGGGCAACATCGGCTTCTGTTAGTGCTGCAGACACTAATTCAGACATTTCAATAGACGCAGTACCCACTAAAACTGGGCGTTTTTGTTCAACACATTGGCGAATATCAACAATGATCGCGTCAAATTTTTCAGCCATCGTTAAATAAACTAGGTCGTTCATGTCTTTTCGTTTGACATCAACATTGGTCGGAATCACCAGCACATCTAAGTCGTATATTTGGTTGAGTTCAAAGGCTTCAGTATCAGCAGTTCCCGTCATACCAGCTAGTTTGTCATAAAGTCTGAAGTAGTTCTGAAAGGTAGTGGAAGCCATGGTTTGACTTTCTTTTTGAATAGACACACCTTCTTTTGCTTCAATGGCTTGATGAATACCCTCTGACCATCGACGGCCTGGCATAGTTCGGCCAGTGTGTTCGTCAACAATCACAATTTGGTCGTCTTGCACGATGTAATCAATGTTTCGAGAGAAAACAACATGAGCCTTTAGACCAGCGTGCACATGATGCAATAGTGTTAAATTGGACGCCGCATAAAGACTCTCTCCTACCGCCAACAGTTCTGCCCCTACCAACAACTCTTCAACGAACTGATGGCCTGCTTCCGTAAGTTCTATGGTCTTGTGGGATTCATCATAAGTGTAATGTCCAGTAGGCTCTTCATCACCTTCTACTGCCGGTTGAATTTCTAATTTGGGCACCAAACCATTGATGGTGAGGTACATTTGCGTGTTATCTTCAACAGGGCCCGAAATAATTAAAGGTGTACGGGCTTCATCAATGAGAATTGAATCAACTTCATCGATAATGGCAAAATTTAGGCTACGCTGGGCCTTATCAATGGCACTAAAGGCCATATTGTCCCGCAGATAGTCAAAGCCAAATTCATTATTGGTACCGTAAGTGACATCACAAGCATAGGCTTCTTGCTTAATTGCACCGTCTTGGCCAGATAAAATAATTCCCACAGAAAGACCCAAACCTTCATACAAAGGTCGCATCCATTCAGCATCCCGTTGCGCAAGGTAATCATTCACCGTGACAACATGTACGCCGTTTGCAGGAATGGCATTGAGGTAAACAGCCAACGTGGCCACTAGAGTTTTACCCTCACCTGTGCGCATTTCAGAGACTTTACCTTGATGCAAAGCAATGCCACCCACCATTTGAACGTCAAAGTGGCGTAATGCCATCAAACGCACTGATACCTCTCGGCACACAGCAAAGGCTTCAGGCAGTAACTGGTCTAGATTTTCACCGGCCTCAAAACGTGAGTTAAACTCCATGCGTTTAGCTGCCAGATCAGCATCTGACAGAGACTGCATACTGCTCTCTAATGCATTGATCTTATTTACAATTTTATTATATCGTTTGACTTCACGATCGTTTTTACTGCCAAAAAGTGATTTAAAAATCTGTACCATTGTCTTGTCTTTTTATATGCGCTGATGCGCTTGTTAGGGATTAACGCGAGATTTTAAATCTCTCCTTCTTTCATGGGGTCTCAGGATTTTTTTCAAAGGCCTAAAACGTAGAAAAGCCGGAGTTCTTTCAGAACACCGGCCCTTCCGTTGTTGCCAGCTAGGTTGCGGCAGCGGCTGGACTCATATAGGCAATAGGTGAGTCCGCCTCGTCATCAAATGTCACTACTTCCCAAGCATCTTCTTGAGACAATAATTCTCTGAGCAGCATATGGTTTAGACCATGACCCGATTTATGACCCTGGAATTTACCAATTACGCTCAAGCCCAATAGGTACATGTCTCCCACGGCATCCAACACTTTGTGCTTCACAAACTCGTCTTGATAGCGCAGACCATCTTCATTTAGCACTCGATAGTCATCCACCGCGATAGCATTATCTAAGCTGCCACCTAACGCCAAATTTTTAGAACGTAGGTATTCAAAATCTTTCATAAAACCGAAAGTACGCGCCCTGCTCACTTCCTTCACGTAAGACGTACTGGAAAAGTCTAATTGTGTCGTGCAGTTTCCACTTTCAAAAAGAGGATGATCAAAATCGATGGTAAAACCAACTTGAAAACCATTATGTGGTTCCAAAGAAGCCTGTTTGTCTTCTTGAGTGACACTGACGGCTTTTTTAATGCGGATAAACTTTTTAGATGCATTTTGCTCTTCAACCCCTGCCGACTGCAGCAAGAAGATAAATGGCGCCGCACTGCCATCCATAATTGGTACTTCTTCACTACTTAACTCTACATAAGCGTTGTCTATACCCAGTCCTGCAAAGGCTGACAATAGGTGTTCTACCGTGCAAACTCTTACACCATTTTGCACTAAATTGGTCGATAGCGTGGTATCTCCCACATTAGCCGCAGTGGCCGCGATGCTGACTACAGGATCTAGATCTGTACGGCAAAATACAATGCCTACATTGGCCTGAGCTGGTTTCAATGTGAGGTAGACTTTCTTACCCGTGTGAATACCCACTCCCGTGGCTCTAATAATATTTTTCAACGTACGCTGTTTGACCATTATGTCCAAGACCCTACACTCATCTATAGACGAGTATTATAGCACAAAAATCTGTTTCTGAGGCCCGTCAGGGCGCCATTGCAGGTAAAAGGCATCAAATGAAAAGAACTCAATCTTAATCTGCTTGACGCCGCAAAAATGCAGGAATATCCAAGTAACCAATATCACCTTCTGAATCACCAGACGTATCTGCACCACTTGATCGAGCATCACCTGCAGACGTATCTTTAACTGCTGGTAGCTCCATTTGGTCGACCGTAGGACGCCTCATATTAGTATTGACCACAGCTTTCACAATTGGTTCAATCGGTTGAGCATAAGCGTGGCCTAAACCGGTAGCCACAACGGTCACTTTCAACTCATCAGACAACTCAGGGTCTATTACTGTGCCAATCACGACAGTGGCATTTTCTGACGCAAACTCCTCTATGGTGTTGCCTACTTCTGAAAATTCACCTAAATTCATATCTAGGCCAGCAGTAATATTCACCAATATACCTTTTGCTCCACGCAAATCGACGTCTTCTAAGAGTGGACTTCTAACAGCTGCTTCTGCCGCTTCACGAGCCCGATCTTCACCTCTGGCGGAACCAGTTCCCATCATCGCCATGCCCATTTCAGACATCACCGTGCGTACATCAGCAAAGTCGACATTGATCATACCAGGGCGGGTAATTAGGTCTGCAATACCCTGCACTGCGCCTAAAAGCACATCATTGGCCGTACTAAAAGCGGTCAGTAAACTACAGTTCTTACCCAGCACAGGCAACAGCTTTTCATTGGGAATGGTGATTAATGAATCAACGTGCTCGGCTAATTCTTTTAGCCCCTGCTCTGCAATAGCCATGCGTTTGCGCCCCTCAAAAGGGAAAGGCTTGGTCACTACCGCCACCGTTAGAATACCCATTTCGCGAGCTACTTCAGCCACAATAGGGGCCGCGCCTGTGCCAGTTCCACCACCCATACCGGCAGTAATAAACACCATATCAGCACCTTGCAAAATACTTTCTATCTGAGCTCGGTCCTCGATAGCTGCTTCACGACCCACATTAGGATTAGCTCCAGCGCCTAGACCTTTAGTGATTTGAGAGCCCAACTGAACAACTGAACGAGCCTCCATCCCCCTAAGAGCCTGAGCATCAGTATTGGCACAGATAAATTCAACGCCATCTATTTCGCTTGACAGCATATGACTTACAGCATTACCACCACCGCCACCTACGCCAATCACTTTAATGACTGCATTTTGCGGCACGTTATCAACTAATTCGTACATCGCCTTGCTCCTAGTCTAATTTATTGTTTTTCTGATCACGAATCCTATCGTTCACCAGACTCTACTATTGATATCCACCAAGGTGGTTTATCGTTAAAAATTTGTTTTAACTAAATCTTTCATCCTGCCTAACCACTGGCTTGCGCTGCTACCCATACCTGCACGCTTTGGTGGCTCTACCTGAATAGAAGACCCTGCCTGCAAAGCATAATTTAGCAGCCCCACACAAGTGGAGTATGTTGGATTATCCAGTAAGCCACTTGGCCCTTGGGCTTTGTGTGGCTTGGCCAGGCGAACCGGCATGTGAAAAATCTCTTCAGCCAACTCCACAGCACCTTCCATCTGCGCTGTACCACCGGTCAACACCATGCCCGCGGCTATTAATTCTTCGTAACCACTGCGCCTTAATTCTGCTTGCACCAAGGTGTATAGTTCCTCATATCTTGGCTGCACCACGTCTGCTAGAGCTTGACGAGACAAGTCGCGAGCGGGGCGATCACCCACACTGGGCACTTTAATACTTTCCGATAAATCTGTTAGTTGCGCCAAAGCACAGGCATACCTTACTTTCACATCTTCTGCATGCACCGTTGGAGTACGCAAGGCCATGGCTATGTCATTGGTGACTTGGTCTCCCGCAACAGGAATTACAGCCGTATGTCTAATTGCACCTGCGGTGAACACGGCCACATCAATAGTGCCTCCACCCATATCAACTAAACACACACCTAGCTCTTTCTCATCATCGGTCAGCACCGCATAACTTGACGCCAAAGCGTTTAGAACAATGTCATCCAAATTTAGATCGCAGCGACTCACACACTTGACTATATTTTGCGAGACATTAAGTGCACAGGTTACAATGTGCACTTTCACTTCTAAACGCACCCCTGCCATGCCCAGCGGGTCTTGAATACCTTCTTGACCATCAATCACATACTCTTGCGGTAAGATATGCAAAATCTTTTGACCCGACGGCAAGGCGACCGCCCTTGCAGCATCGATCACCCGTTCTAAATCAAGCTCCGAAACTTCCCCAGCTTGGATCGCTACAATGCCATGGGAGTTCATGCTGCTAATATGATTACCACCCATACTCACAGTGACTGCATTAATTTTACAATCGGCCATCAATTCGGCTTCTTCGATCGCTCGCTTTATAGACAGCACAGTGGATTCAATATTGGCAACAATGCCGCGCTTTAAACCACGCGACTCTTGAGCACCGATTCCCACCACTTGCAGTTGGCCATCGTCTCCCAGTTCTGCCACCATAGCGACCACCTTAGAAGTACCAATGTCCAAGCCCACAACCATGGGTTTCATTGCTGCATCTGCCACCTAAATCTTCCCTTATTTGTACACTTTAAAAAGGACCAAAAACATCCATCAAAATATTCTTTAATTATCCCACACTTTACCTTCTAAGTGGTGGATTTATCGACTAAATTAGCCTTAATTTAACTACAAAATAAGCTCTATGAATCAACCTCTTTCCATGCCACAGAGACCCCGTATGGATAGCGACCATCAATACGTTTAATCGTGTCTGCTTTGGTCACAAAATGACTCCGGTAGACGGTCATCAAGCGTTGTAGTCTTGGCAAAATTTGATCACGCCCAAGCAACAGAATAATACCGTTATGCAAGCGTAGTTCAACAGCGCCACGACGTGCCATAGTGAGTTCAACAATGGTCAAATCATCACGTTCTACTAACCAACTCATGTGCCGAAACAGCTGACTCAAAGCCCATGCACTTCCGGCAGGCCCTGCTAATAACGGAAGCTGTTCAATTGCAACAACCTGACGCGGCTCAACTAAAGCTAATTCCCCTTTGTGGTTGATGAAGCCACCACCCTTCCAACGGGCCATAAATATCTGTCGTGGTGCCTCAATCATTAGTCTATTTGGCCAAACACGACTGACCCTAGCCCCGTCAACCCATGGGTGGCCTTCCACTTCTAGGCGAATCGCCTGCAAATCTGCCCCAAAGAAAGAGTCGGCCAAATGAGCATTAACTTGGGCTTGTAAAACTAACTTTTCAGCCGCGGGTATATCAGTTTGTAAAATGATTTGCTGCAGTGGACGCTGCAACCATGGTTTAATGCTCTGCCAGGCCATAAATCCTGCGATCACGAGCACCACCAACAGCAGCAACTTAGCACCCCAAGTCCAGCCACCATTTTGCGCTCCATTTTGCGCTCCATTAGCCACTTTCATTACCCAGCCTCAACTCGTGCCAAGGTCAAATTCAAAATAACAAGTGCCAGCTGGGAAAAACTTAGCCCCACTGCTTTGGCTGCCATCGGAACCAAACTGTGGCTAGTCATACCAGGAGTGGTATTCACCTCTAATAACCAGTTTTGCCCATGCTTATCTCGCATCACATCAATGCGCCCCCAATCTTTGCAACCTAACACTTCAAAAGCTAAGCGGCATTCATCCTCCATGGCCTCTTGCTGCAGTTCTGTCATTGGGTTATCAAACAAATAACGTGTCTGGTCAGAGTAATACTTCGCCTGCAGGTCATAAAAAGTATTGTCCGTCTCTAAGCGGATCGCAGGCAAAGACAGATTATTGAGTATGGGTACTGTGTATTCATCACCATCAATGAATTGTTCAGCCATGACTTCACGGTCATATGCTGTGGCATCTTGATAGGCTTTTTCTAAAGCCTCTACTGAGTCAACAATATTAATACCCAAACTTGAGCCTTCATGCACTGGTTTAACCACTAATGGCAGACCCAGACGTTGGGTTACTTGCCGCCAATTGCTCGTATTATGGAGTACTTCATAGTCTGGGGTTTTCACCCCATGTGCCAACCAAACTAATTTAGTCATGAGTTTGTTCATACCCAAACTAGACGCTAAGACTCCACAACCCGTGTAAGGCACTGACATAAATTCCAGTACACCTTGAAGCGTACCATCCTCGCCTCCTCGGCCATGCAGCATGATAAATGCCACGTCCATCTCGGCCTGCTGCAACTGAGCCAACTGATCTTGCCCATCAGCTCCAAGGTCTAGTCCAAAGGCATTTACACCAACATTTTTCAAATGAGTGAGAACTTGCTCACCACTCATCAAAGAAATTTCGCGTTCTGCAGAAGTGCCGCCATAAATGACAGCAACGCGTGCCTCTGGGACTGTTAGCAAGTGTGCCCACATCTGGGGCAGATTCAGAGTTGTCATTTAACTTTCTTCTTGTTGCATTTTATCAAGCAAAGCGCGGGAGATTTGGCCAATGTCACCCGCTCCTTGGGTTAACAAAAGGTCACCCGCGTGCAGTATATTTTCTAACACTGGAGCAACAGCAGCGCCTCGCTCTACGAAAATTGGATCAACCAGTCCTCTTGACCGAATACTGCGACACAAACTGCGACCATCAGCACCGGTGATTGGTTCTTCACCTGCTGGATAAATGTCTAATAATATGAGCACGTCAACCCGTGATAATACATCCACAAAATCCTCATATAAATCTCGCGTGCGTGAATAACGATGGGGCTGGTATACCATCACCAAACGACGGTCTGGCCAACCTGCTCGGATGGCATCAATGGTTGCTGATACTTCACGAGGATGGTGTCCATAATCATCAACCAGAGTGGCAGTGCCGTCTTGAGCGGGGTAATCACCTAACACTTGAAAACGGCGTCCAACACCAGAGAAATGATTTAAGCCGGTTACAATATGTTCATCTGCGACCTCAAGATCGGTCGCCACTGCAATAGCTGCTAGCGCATTTTGAACATTATGCCTGCCCGGCATATTCAGTGCGATATCAAGATCTGCATGGCCTTGCCTGCACACAGTGAACGAAGTCACCATACCTTTTTGTTCAAGATTAACGGCCTTGATATCAGCATTGTCATCAAAACCATAGGTCATCAATGGCCGACTCACTTGAGGTAATATTTCCCATACTACTGGGTCATCAACACAAACAATGGCAAGTCCATAAAAGGGTAAATTATGCAAAAATTCCACAAAGGTTTTCTTTAAACGATTAAAATCGCCTTCGTAGGTGGACATGTGGTCGGCATCAATGTTGGTGACAATAGACGTTAACGGCTGCAAATGTAAAAACGAAGCATCGCTCTCATCCGCTTCAGCAACTAAATAGGCACTCGCTCCAAGCTTAGCGTTGGTTCCAGAACTAGTTAGTTTTCCACCAATTACAAATGTAGGGTCTAGCCCACCAGCCGCCAAAATGGAAGCCACTAACGACGTAGTCGTGGTTTTTCCATGAGTACCTGCAACCGCAATTCCATGGCGGTAACGCATTAACTCAGCTAACATTTGTGCCCTTTGTACCACTGGAATACGATGTGCCCGTGCCGCCAATAGTTCTGGGTTTTCATCTGCGACCGCAGTAGACACAACGACCACATGAGCGCCGCGAACATGAGCCTCTTGGTGACCTATAAAAATTTGCGCACCATGGCTTGCTAAGCGCTGGGTCACTGGGCTGACTTTGATGTCAGAGCCACTTATTTCATAGCCCTGATTAAGTAACACCTCAGCAATGCCGCACATGCCTACGCCGCCAATACCCACAAAATGAATACGTTTGATGCGCCTCATTTCTGGGATAGTATATTGATTTGGTGGAATCATTTTAACCACGAGCAATCTCCATGCAGTGTTGAGCCACTTTATCAGCAGCTTGGGGAGCGGCGCATGTTAACGCGGCTGCAGCCATCTGAACCAGCTTTAGCGGATGGCTCTGTAGAGCCCTAATGTTTTGACTAAGAGTGAGGGCTGATAGTTGAGTTTGTGGCATTAATATAGCTGCATCAGCTCGCACTAAAATATTAGCATTTGCCGTTTGATGATCATCTACAGCATAGGGGTAAGGCACTAATATCGATCCCATACCAGCGCCAGCTAATTCACTTATTGTCAAAGCTCCTGCTCGACAAATGACTAAGTCAGCCCAAGCATAGGCGCGTCCCATATCATCAATATAGGCATCTACTTGTGCCACAACGTTAAGTTTATTGTAAATGTCCTGAGTCTCTTGCTGGTGCTTAGTCCCTGTTTGATGCCACAATTCTGGGCGCTCATTGGGTGACAATAACGCCATCGCTTCTGGCACCACTTGATTTAGTGCAAGGGCACCCAGACTGCCCCCTACAATTAGTATTCTTAGCCCTGAATGCTCTGACTTCTTTGCTATAATATTGGGTCGTAAAGGGTTGCCCACAGTAATGGCATGGCCTTTTGCAAAACTACCAGAAAAAGCTTGCAAGGTAACATTAGCCAGAGGGCGTAATAATCGATTGGTCAGTCCAGGAATAGCATTTTGCTCATGTAAGATAAGCGGCACACCCATCAACTTGGCCGCCAATCCACCGGGGCCTGCTACGAAGCCACCCATACCCAGAACACAGTGCGGCTTAAATTGGTATATCACCTTCATCGATTGCAGTAACGACTTAAATAAACGCCATGGGGCGAGAAATAATGACCACTTACTTTTACCCCTTAAACCGACCACATCCACACAATGTAATCGCAAGCCTGCATCTGGAACCAAACGTGTTTCAATGCCTTTACCCGTGCCTAACCACTCAATTTTCCAAGCATGTTGTTGCAGCATAGCGGCCGTGGTTAGAGCTGGATAAACATGACCACCCGTCCCTGCCGCCATAATCAGAATTCGTTTTGCATCGGCTTGAGCTTTAGACCTTGTCATGACGCCGATCCTGTTTTTTATCATCATCAACAAACCATTGGTCTACATCATCAAGCCCAGGGGTGACGTCTGTATTCAAGGTATCTAGGGTCTTATGAGGAAAATCCAAATGAACGTCATTTTCGGCTTTCAAGGCGCCATAAGTCACACTATTTTCAAGAGATATGCGTAATAAAATCCCCAAGCTAGCAGCACACGCCAACATACTACTCCCGCCATAACTCACAAAAGGTAAGGTTAAACCTTTGGTAGGCAGCAAGCCTAAATTTACACCAATATTAATAATGGCTTGAGCTGCAATTAAGAGTACTAACCCATAGGCTAGGTAGGCTGAAAATAGGCGTCCTGAGCGTTCGGCTTTTTGACCCACATTTAAACCCCGCACGATGAACACGCCATACAAAGCCACGACCACCATGGCTCCAAAAGCACCCCACTCTTCAGCCAATACGGAATAAACAAAATCAGTATGGGCCTCAGGTAAGTAAAATAGCTTTTGCATACTCTGACCCAGCCCCTCTCCGAACCAACCTCCCCGGCCAAACGCGATTTGAGCCTGAGTCAATTGATAGCCAGTGCCAAATGGATCTGCCCATGGGTCTAAATAAGATATCAACCTTTTATAACGATATTCAGCAGCTAAAATAGTGATCGTTCCAAAGCCAACTGTCGCCAACATTACGATTGAAATATGACGTTTACGCATACCTCCTAAAAAAAACATCCCCAAAACAGCACCCATCATTACCACCGCTGCACCAAAGTCCGGTTCTAACAAAAACAGTACGATAAAGGCACCTAAAACCACTAAGGATTTTAAAAATCCAGAAAAATTATTCCGCACTTCTTCTTGTTGGCGCACTAAATAACCTGCCATGAAGACGACAACAGCAACTTTGGCAAACTCTGAGGGCTGCAAACTTAACGGGCCAATAGGAATCCAACGGGTACTGCCATTGACGGTTCTTCCCAAACCTGGAATTAATACTGCTGCCAATAGAAGTAAGGCAATCAACAATAAATATGGGCTTTGTTTCTGCCACACATGGACGGGCGTTATCAGACAAACCACGAGTGTAATACTGCCCAAAAACATGAATAAAAGCTGACGCTTACTTTGGTAAAAAGGATCGTTAAACTTAACGGCGACCACGTCCATGGACGCAGACGTAATCATAATATAACCAATAAGTGCCAATGCCAACGCGGGTAAAAATAAAGCCAAATCGAGCCGTTGGGCAGTGACTGCATGCCACTGCTGAACTAAAGCCATCATGCTAAAGCCCTCACTAGTGCGGAAAAGTGATCGCCTCTTGCCTCAAAATTTGCATAGGCATCAAAACTAGCGCAGGCTGGTGACAATAAAACCAAATCTCCACTAACCGCTTGAGCGTGAGCTATGGATACGGCTGATTGCATGTCTTGTGCGTGAATGCTCCTCACTTTGTCAACTAATGCCATTTCGATATCGTTGGCATCTCGACCAATCAACACAACTTGCTTGCCATAACGAGAGAGGGGAACAACAAGTTCAGAGAAATCAGCACCCTTACCTAGGCCTCCGGCGATGAGTATGATTTTGCCAGACAGGGCTGGGCCTAGACCTTCAAGTGCGGCGACAGTGGCGCCAATATTGGTACCCTTTGAATCATTAATGTAGGCGACCCCATCGATATCAGCCACCCACTCACATCGGTGAGATAAACCGGTAAAAACTGTTAAAGTTTTGATCATGGCGTCCATTGGCAACCCTACCGCTTGGCCAAGGGCGAGTGCAGCCAGTGCATTAGCCACATTATGTCGCCCAAACATAGCCAGTTTGTTGACTGCCATAATAGGTCTCAAACCCTGCACCATCCATGTGGTACCTGCCTCTTCTCTTAGGCCAAATTGACCAACGTCAGGATCACCTGAACTAAAACTTGTTTGAGTTACAGTGTCTGGGACTAGTGGATTAGTAAGGGCGTCATCTCCATTGATTACCACAGCTTTGCAGCCTTGAAATACGCGATGTTTAGCTTGGTGATAGGACATTAAATTATCATATCTGTCCATATGATCAGGGCTCACATTCAGTACGCAAGCCACCGAAGCACCCAAACCAGAGGTAGATTCTAATTGAAAGCTGGACAACTCCATGACGTATAAATCAACATTATCAGCTAACAACGATACCGATGGCTCACCAAGGTTGCCGCCAACAGCAACATTTAAACCTGCAGTTTTAGCCATTTGCCCCACTAAACTAGTGACCGTACTTTTGGCATTGGAGCCGGTGATTGCGACAATTGGTACGTTTGCTAAACGCGCAGCTTCAGCAAAAATATCAACATCACTGCGTATTGGAACCCCAGCTCTTGCCGCCGCGACTAAAGCAGGTTCTTGCATTGATACGCCAGGACTTAAGATAATTTGATGTGCGTTGGCGCATAAATCATAAGGAAAATCACCTAAATGAATAGGAGTCTCTGGCTGTTCTAAGGTTAGCTGATCAAAAAAGGGTGGGTGTTGCCGAGAATCAGCAACTTGATATCGTTCCCCTTGAAGTGCCAAATACTGTGCGCACGCGAACCCAGTTTTTCCCAAACCGATGATTAGGCTGAAGCGGTCACTGACGATCAACGACATCTTTAACTAGGCCTCTTGGTATTCAATGTGCTTAACCATAGATCTTACTTTCTCTTTAATTAACGGAGCTTGAGGGTGGCTAAACCAATCAAAACCAACACCACGGTGATAATCCAAAAACGCACAATAATGCGTGGTTCTGGCCAACCTTTGAGTTCAAAATGATGATGTATGGGCGCCATGCGGAATATTCGCTTGCCTGTCAATTTAAAAGAGGCAACTTGCAATATGACTGAAACAGTTTCCATGACGAATACCCCCCCCATAATCAACAGCACCAACTCCTGGCGGACAATCACTGCCACCACTCCCAAAGCGGCACCTAAGGAAAGCGCTCCCACGTCACCCATAAATACTTGAGCTGGGTAAGTGTTGAACCATAAAAACCCCATACCAGCACCCACAATGGCCGCACAAAATATGACTAACTCTCCTGCACCCCTAATGTAGGGAATATTGAGATAAGCAGAAAAAACTGAATGGCCTGTTAGATAAGCAAACACGGCTAAGGCACCGGCTATGAGCACAGTGGGTAAAATGGCAAGACCGTCCAAACCATCGGTTAAATTGACCGCGTTTGACGTGCCGACGATGACAAAATAGGTGAGCAAGATATACATCACCCCAATGTTAATACCGACCGATTTAAAAAATGGCACAATGAGTTCTAACTCTTGAGGTGTTTGGGCACTGTAGTACAAGAACAAAGCCGCACCTAGCCCTCCTACTGACTGCCAGAAATATTTCCACTTTGCCACTAAACCACGAGAGTTTTTTTCTACCACCTTGCGGTAATCGTCTACCCAACCAATGGCACCAAACACTGCAGTGACGGCAATAGTGACCCAGATATAACGATTGGTTAAGTCGCCCCACAACAAAGCACTGATAAGAATAGCCACTAATATAAGCGCTCCACCCATAGTTGGTGTGCCTTCCTTAGCCAAATGGCTTTTGGGACCATCTTGCCGGATTGACTGGCCAATTTGCTTAGCTTTTAAGCGTTCAATCATATAGGGCCCAATAGCCATGGCAATAAACAAGGCAGTAAGGACACCCATGATGCCGCGCATAGTAAGGTATTGAAAAACACCGAAGGCACTATAATACTGGGTTAAATATTCTGCTAACCATAACAACATGGGCTAGATTCCATCGCTAATTAATGTTTCTACAACTTGTTCCATTTGGCTGGATCGTGATCCTTTAACCAAACAACTCAAGTCAACTTTTGGCAGTTGCTCAAAGCAACTGGATAACTCTTGTTTATTGACACAAATTTTGCCGTAATTGCCACCGGCTTGCAGATAACTGTCCACTGCAGCAGCAGCCAACTCACCAAAGGCATAAAATTGCTCTATACCAGCAGCAGCAACTTGGGTGCCAATACGCTGATGTAACTGCAGTTCTTGTTGGCCTAGTTCTCCTAGATCACCAAGCATAAAACACCGCTGCCCATGGCACTGTTGTAAGACATCAATGGCCGCTTTTACAGAACCTAGGTTGGCATTATAGGTATCATCAATAATGCACCGGTTGTGACTCAATTGGTGGCTCACAAGGCGTCCTTGATAAGGCCTTGCAAGGGCTAAGCCTTGTACAATTTGATCCAGCGATAAGCCCAGAGCTGATGCGGCCGCGGCAGTGGCTAGGGCGTTAGCCACATTGTGCTGGCCTAATAATTGCAAATCGACTTGCTGCTGTTGCTGTCCTACATGCAGCATGAATTGACTACCGCGCAAAGTACGCTCGATAGCACTGGCATAAACGCTGGCCTTTTCATTGCTTAAACTAAAACTCCACACTCGCCTCGATTGGGCTAACGTTTGCCAAACTAAAAAGTGAGGGTCATCAAGATTCAAAACCACCTGACCCTTTTTAGAGAGGCCAGTAATAATTTCTCCTTTGGCTTTGACCACCCCACCAAGGCCACCAAAACCAGATAAGTGAGCTTCTTGAGCATTATTCAAAATGGCGACATCAGCCCCTACCATGCGACTGGTATAGGCAATTTCACCAATATGGTTTGCGCCAAGTTCTAGCACCCGATAATCAACATCATCTCGCATGCCCCAAAGGGTCAAAGGCACACCAATGTCATTGTTGAAATTGCCTTGGGTGACCTCCACTTCTCCTGCCTGAAAAAGGACCTTTTGTAACATTTCTTTGACAGTGGTTTTGCCACTACTACCAGTGACTGCAACAAACTGGCCATTGAGACTTTGACGCTTGATTGCAGCGAGTTGCCCCAGTGCAATACGCGTATCTGGCACCACTATCAGTGGTAAGTCTGTATCTATTTCTGTGCTCACTAAAGCCGCACAGGCACCTTGGTTTTGTGCTTGTGCAATAAACTCGTGGCCATCAAAATTGGGGCCTACTAAAGCAACAAATAAATCACCCGCCGATAGGCTTCTAGTATCTGTAGACAGATGACTAAAAACTGCGGTGCCAATAACATGGCTACCTGGCAAGTTTTTGGATAGGTCGGATAAACTAAAGACAGCCATTAAGCTAAGCCTCCTGCTAGCGCATTCAAGACTTCTTCTTGATCACTAAAGTGATGCTTAAGGCCGGCAATATCTTGATAAGTTTCATGACCTTTGCCAGTTATTAGGACGATATCACCTGCCTTAGCGCGTCCCATCGTTAAGGCAATGGCTTTTCTTCGATCACCTTCTATGACTACTTTATCTAAGCGTTTAAAACCCTGCCCAATATCTGATAGAATTTTTTCACTAGGCTCTGTGCGTGGATTATCATCTGTGACCACCACATGATCAGCCCAGATTTCGGCAATACTGGCCATTTTGGATCGTTTGTCCGCGTCACGATCTCCACCACAGCCAAACACTAGCCATAATTGACCCCGAGTTAGATGCTCTTTGGCAGCCATTAACGCTTGTTCTAACGCATCAGGCGTATGGGCGTAATCTACAATGGCCTGCGGGCTATTTTTTGATTGCCGCTCCTGCCCTACGATCTGCATTCGTCCACATATGGTCGTCAGTCTGCTGATAACCGCAATCGCTGCTGTCAGTTCAATTTTGTGTAATAAAAGAACAGCCAAAGTGGCTAATAAATTACTTAGATTGAAGCGTCCAATAAGTCCAACTTTTAACAACGATTGACCCTTAGGTGTATTAATTACTGCGTCTATGCCATGTTCATGCTGAACAATGGAGGCCACCCCCACGTCTGCATAATCTACTTGGCAAATCTGGGCGCTGTAGGTGTATGTTTTAACTGATGGGGCAATTTCGTTGAGCAACCCTCGACCAAAATCATCGTCAAAGTTCACCACGGCAGTGCGTAAACTCGGCCAGCTAAATAGTTGCGCCTTAACCTCACCATAGGCTTGCATGGTGCCGTGATAATCAAGATGGTCTTGAGTCAGATTAGTGAACACGGCCGTTTCAAAACGACAGCCATTCAATCGCCCTTGTGCGAGTCCGTGGGAGGACACTTCTATAGCGCAGGCAACCGCACCTGCTTGTGCCATAGCCCCTAATTGACTCTGCATCGTCACTTCATCAGGCGTGGTATTTGGCCCCTGCACCAAAGTATCAAGCAATCCATAGCCCAAAGTGCCCACGACGCCACAGGTTAGACCTAAATCTGAAAAACACTGGGCAATAAACTGACTACAGCTAGTTTTACCATTAGTTCCTGTAATACCAATAAGTGACATGTGTTGGCTTGGGTCATGGTTGATGCGGGCAGCAATTAAACCTTGCATAGAGATCAGATTAGATAGACTGATGATAGGAACAGTGAGGCCAGATGAGTCCAATTTAAACGCCTGTTGTGCATCGATAACTACCGCCACAGCCCCTCTTTCTTGCGCTTGCTTTACATAGCAGCGCAACCGTTTTGGCTCCCCTAAACAGGTGATAAACAAGTCACCTTGTTTGACCTGCCGGCTATCTGATGACACCCCATATACACAAACATCTGCCCATTGCTGGGCTTGCCCCGTGAGGGGCATCAGTTCATGTAAGCGCTTGGTTTCCACATCCAACCTCACTGTTAACCTTGTGATGGCAGCAGATTATCTGGTGCCACATTTAAAAGTCGTAAACTCTCGGTCATAATGCGAGAAAATACGGGGGCAGCAACTTCGCCACCATAATATTGTTCACCCTTAGGGTTATCTATAATTACCACACACACCAAGCGTGGCTTAGAGGCTGGCGCCATACCTGCAAAAACGGCAGCATAAACATCGTCATCATAACCACCATCCTTCGAGGGTTTATGCACCGTGCCCGTTTTTCCAGCTACTCGATACAGGGGCACTCTGGCGCGAGTGCCTGTGCCACCTTTTTGGGTCACAGTCTCTAGCATAGCAACCACTTGTTTGGCTAAATGCTCGGGCATTACTCGTTCTGCTTCGGGGACTTTTTCTTGTTTCAAAATTGACACTGGGCGTTTGAGTCCATAGCTGGCAAATACCCCATAGGCCTGGGCTAATTGCACGGGAGTGACAGCGATACCATAGCCATAAGACATGGTGGCTAAATTAATTGGGTTCCACTTAGGGTAGCTCGGCAGAATACCTGAGCTTTCACCTGGGAATCCGCTGGCTGTTGCCTGCCCTAAGCCAAAGCTATAGAAAGTTTCCCTGACACTTTGGTCAGGTAAAGATAAAGCTAATTTAGTAACACCCACATTACTAGATTTAGTAATAATGCCCGTAATATCTAGTACGCCATAGTTGCGATGGTCGCGGATCGTCTTACGTTTGACTTTTACAAATCCGGGACTGGTATCCACTTCACTATCAAGATCATATTGACCACTCATTAACGCTGCTGCGATAGTAAGAGGCTTCATGGTCGAACCCGGCTCAAGCACATCAGTCAAAGCACGGTTACGTAAACTATCGATGTTCATAACTGATCGGTTATTGGGGTTGTAGGCCGGTTGGTTAACCATGGCCAATATTTCGCCTGTCTGCACGTCTAACACCACTGCAGAGCCTGAACTAGCTTGATGCTGCTGCACAACAGCTTTGAGTTCGCGATAGGCAGCATACTGCATGCGTAAATCAATACTTAGGTTTAAATCCTTGCCGGGTTGAGCGTTAGATAGTAGCTTTAGATCCTTAACGGTGCGCCCAGTGCGGTCTTTTTGTACTACTTTTTTACCTGAGGTGCCCTGCAACCAAGCGTCATATGCCAGTTCCATACCCTCTTGCCCTTGGTCATCAACATTGTTAAAACCCACTAAATGAGTCGCTACTTCAGCCGCTGGGTAGTAACGGTGAAACTCCTCAACACCATGCACACCTGGCCAATTATAGGCCAGAAAGGACGCAGCCTCAGCAGGATTGACATGCCGTTTAAGGTACATAAATTCTTTGTTTTTTAGACGTTCTAAACGTTTTAAAAAGGCAACTTCTGGCAACCCTAAACCCTGCGCAACCTGTTTGGCTTGAGCTATGTCCTTACCTAATGCTTGAGGGTTAGCCCACAAACTAACCACCGGCGCACTCACTGCCAGAGGCTCTCCGCGACGGTCTAAAATCATGCCTCTATGAGCAGGAATGAGAACTTCACGTTCCATTCGAGCATCGCCTTGGCGCATTAAAAAAGAGCGCTCAGTTAAATTCAGGTGCACCAAACGCCATGCCACAGCCGCTGCTGCAAGAAGTAATATCAACCATACCCAGCGCATACGCCATGGGTATTCCATGGCGTTCATAACTGGCGCACCAAAACGATTTCTTGAGCAAGTGGCACACCCATTTTAAGCTGCTCAATCACTATCGATTCAACCCGACTGTGGGACGCCCAAGCACTTTGCTCTATTAATAGCTGACCCCATTCCACCTGCATGTCGTTGCGGTCTCTTTCTAGCTGATGCAAATGGTTGATATGGCCTCTGGACAAAAACGAACTATAAACAACTAATTGCGCACTAATAACTAAGCCCACGAGCAAAAAGATCCCCAACAACATGGCATAGCGCTGAGCCTGCAAGCTTGCGCGCATTAACCATAAATTGAGGTTTTCGCTCATATCTTTCATGCGATTTTTTCTGCCACACGCATTACTGCACTGCGAGATCGAGGATTGATGTCAATTTCATGGGGAGATGGTTTGCGGGCCTTGCTTAATAGAATAAGGCGCCGGTTAAGCTGGTCTTCAGTCACCGGTAGGCCACGGGGAATATGGGAGTCGCCTTTAGCATGTTGGCGCATAAAGCGCTTAACAATGCGGTCTTCTAGAGAATGAAAACTAATCACCACTAACCGGCCACCCGGAGCCAATGCCTCAAGGGCCGCATGTAAACCTAACTCTAGATCTTTTAATTCTTCGTTAATGTGAATACGTATGCCCTGAAATGCTCGAGTTGCAGGGTTTTTACCTTTTTCCCACTTAGGGTTAGCTATCGCAATAATGTTGGCTAATTGTTTAGTCGTAGTAATTGGCTGTTGTTGACGATGTTCCACGACCGCTCGAGCCATGCGTCTAGAAAAGCGCTCTTCACCATAATGATAAAGTACATTGGCTATTTCTTCAGCATCTGCGCGCGCTATCCATTGGGCTGCAGATTCGCCTGCATCAGGATTCATACGCATATCTAACGGGCCATCATGCTGAAAACTAAAGCCACGGCTGGCATCATCAATCTGGGGTGATGAAACGCCTAAATCCAGCAAAATCCCATGCACTTGACCAAAACAGTTTTGCTGCTGGGCGAATTGGTCTAAATGGGCGAAGGAGGTCTGAGTGATGGATAAACGTGTGTCTTCATCCATCATCAACTTTGCCTGATCAATAGCTAACGGGTCTTTGTCAAACGCATGTAAATGACCTTGGGGACTAAGGTGCTGCAGGATCAGTCGACTATGTCCACCCCGACCGAAGGTGCCATCCATGTAAATACCATCGGCATTATGGACCAATAGTTCTACGGCTTCATCGAGCAAAACGGATTTGTGGTGAAATTCTGGGTTCATTTCAGTTCCATTAATAATGTCAGCCATAACTGACTACAAGGACAACTGATGCAATAGTTCCGGCAATTCTTCAGTATTACTGCTGGCCTGCAAATAGGTTTCGCGGCGAGTATTCCATAACGACTCACTCCACAATTCAATTTTTTTACCTTGGCCTAAGAGCATGACTTTTTTGTCTAACTGAGCATATTCTCTGAGCAGCGCAGGTAACAATATACGTCCATTAGCATCAAGTTCTAAGTCTGTGGCATGACCGATCAATAAACGTTGTATACGTCTAGCGCTAGGGTTGAAGCTAGGCAACTGCTCTAGTTTCTGCTGGATTAGGTCCCATTCATTCAATGGGTAGATCATCAAACAGGGCTCTTCTGTATCAATAGTGACCACTAACTGCGGGTTGGTCTGAGGCTCTACTTTGTCAATTAATAGATCACGAAAACGTACAGGCATAGCTATACGTCCTTTGGTATCTATATTAATTGCTGCAGCGCCACGAAACATCAGACTTTTCCCTAAAAACGTTATATTTGGGGAAAAATATCCACTTTCCCCCACTTTTATCCACCAGACCAGTGTAGGTAGATCAAGACTATTTTGCAAGTGAAAAGATAAAGATAGGTTGAGACGCTAAAAAGTCCAAGAAATGGTCTTTTAAATTGGTTTTTAAATCAGCTCTTGTAAGACCTGACTAGGAACAAGTATATGTTGGGAAATTAGTTTTTGGGCCACTTCGAGATCTCTAGCCAGAACCGCTGACACAAGCTGTTCATGCTCCATTTGATTGACATCAAAAGCGGCATGACCTGCGTTGTGTGTGAGCCATAAATTACGGTATCTAGATGCCTTTTCATAGAGATCTAAACGCACCCTGAGCAATTCTTCAGAGCCACAACCTTTGACGATGCTATAGTGAAACTGTTGATGCAGTTGCTCCCAAGCCTGCAGATCTCCGTCTGCCTGCAGCAATCCAGCATTAGAGTGGAGTCTATAGGCTGCAGCAACGATATCGGCCTCCCAAGCTTCATCACCTCTTTGGATAGCTAATCCGACACATAATGACTCAATTTGGGCTCGTGTATGGTAGATGTCTATCAACTCCACTCGTGTGACAGGGCATACTCGATAGCCTCGTTGATCCTGCACTTGCACTAACTGCATGACCACTAGTTGCGACAAGGCCTCACGCAATGGATTGACACCTACGTTATAACGCGCCTTTAAGACACTCATCTTAAGCTTATGGCCAGCCCCAAAGAAGCCTATCAAAATGTCGTGCTTTAAATGGTACAACACCTTAGCGGCTGAATTTTCTTGGGGCATGATGTTTCTTGGTCGCTTTATAGATAATGTCGATATTTTAATACTTAAAGGCCATCAATATCAATCGAGGCCTAGCCTATGACCTTCCTCTTTGAGCCATTGCTTTGCATCTGCGTAATTTGGCAACACACGTTTTACTTGAGCCCAAAACTCAGGGCCATGGTGCATATGCAGCAGATGGCACAACTCGTGAACTACCACACTATCAACTACTGCACGGGGTGCCATCATCAACTTCCAGTTAAATTGCACTTCACCCCGATGATTGCAGCTACCCCAGCGGGCTCGGTACGTTTTAACGTCAATCTTTTTCGGCCAAGCACCCACTAAGGGTGCAAAGTGACTAACCCGCTGCTCTATATGCTCTTGCGCTTGCAGCTTATACCAGCGCACAAGGGCATTGCGTATCCATATCGGATTGACACGAGGAACGCTCACACTAAGTTCATTAGCAGCCTCGAGTTTAGTGCTATGACTGCCCAAAGAAATCTGCAAAATTAGCTCTTGGTCTAAAAAATCCAGCCTTTCCCCCGCCTCATAACGTCTTTGAACCGGCGGTATAAACGGGCCCTGCATTGCCACTTTTGCTAGTATCCAGTCACTTTTAGACTCTAGTAAACGGTCGATTTCAGGCCTTGGCATTTTATTAGGCACCAAAACGACTAACTGCCCCAATGACATTCTAAAACCCACACTGGCTTTGCGGTGAGTGCGCTTAATAATAACCACAATGCCATGCATGGCTACTTTCTCTAACATCGATGTCATAGCAGTTTATGAGTAGCCTAAGTGCACGATAGATAGATCAGCTCGATCTAACTTATCCCACAATAGGTCTTTTAATTGTGGTGGGAACACATCCAGTTCGCCAAGCTCCTGTTTTGTTAACCAACGAGCTTGGGTAATGGACCTTATTTCTTCAGTCAGTGTTGCCAAATTTTTTAAGGAAACCTCCCCTTGCCATTGATCAACAAGATAAAACTGCTCTACATGATAAATACTTCTCGCAACCTCACCAAACTCCCGCACAAACAAAAGCTCGCCCACAGAGACAGTTAAGCCGGTCTCCTCCCACACCTCACGCTTAACCGTGTTTCGTGTATTGCCGTCTTGAGTCTCAAAACCGCCACCCGGAGGCACCCAATAAGAACGCCCATCATCGTTTTCGTTGACCATTAAAATACGATCTTGATCAACCAAGATACCCGCCGCTCTGATGCGATGACGCATAAAAATCTCCACAGGTCAGTAAATCGGGAAGCTTAGCATAACTTGAGAAAGGACACTGAGAAAAGCGTAACCTAGTCCTGCTCCACAATGTCTCCATACCATCTCCATACCATCTCCATACCGTCTCCAGACTAGTTCCAAACCAGCTCCAAGCCTATGTTGATGCCAGTACTGAGGTAGAGACTAATCTCGATGGTAATGGCAATATTAACTGTAACCAAGAAACTTTTATAGGACTGCTGATGCAATGCAGATTCAGAGAGAATAGTTGACGTTTTGATGATGGTGTTGGTGTTGGCAAAGTTAGGCCAGCAAAGATCCACTCGAATGGACACAAACATTAGTGTTTAATCGTTTAATTAAAGCAACGATTAAAAAAAGGCAGGCAACGAATTAAAAAGTGAGAAAGCCCGCCACATAAGCCGGGTTCTGTCGTGGACAGTCATTCATCTAGGGTCTGCGTCGCCACAGACCTCTTGCGACCTACCCGAACCCAGTGCGGGCAGCACCTAGTGGGTTCCTATTTGGTCTTGCTCCAGGTGGGGTTTACCAAGCCGTAACGTGTTACCACGCACGCGGTGCGCTCTTACCGCACCCTTTCACCCTTACCGCCCGATAAATCGGGGTTGGCGGTCTACTCTCTGCTGCACTGGCCGTCGGCTCACGCCGCCCAGGTGTTACCTGGCACCTTGCCCTATGGAGCCCGGACTTTCCTCCCCTACTCAAACGCCTAAACGCAGAATAGCAGCGACTGTCTGGCGGACTTTCTCGGGCGCAGGATACCGAGTTTACCTAGCGCTGGCAAGGTTAAATGTGGCTTTAGCAGAGTTACTTACCTTGTAGCTCAAGAGCTCGATCATACAGGGCTTTTTTCTTATGCCCCGTGATGGCGGCAGTGAGCGCTGCAGCTTTTTTAATGGGCAGCTCAGCCAGCAGCAATGACAGCATGCGCTCTTCTTCAGGCCCAATATCTTGCAACTGTTCTGGTTCTGCGCCTTCAATCAACACCACAAACTCACCCTTTTGCTGGTTATGATCTGCCCCCAGCCAATATTTAACTTCGCTGGCCTTGGCACTAAAAACAGTTTCAAAGGTTTTAGTCAGTTCGCGGGCCAACACCAATTGGCGATTGGGCCCCATGACTGCAACAATATCATCCACTGTGGCCACAATACGGTGGGGTGATTCATAAAAAACTTGAGTGTGAGTCACACTTACCAACTGCTGCAGTTGCTGCTTACGACCGCTACTTTTAGCAGGTAAAAAACCGTAAAAGCTAAACCGGTCAGTCGCCAGACCTGACACACTCAGCCCTGCAATTAGTGCACATGGGCCCACCACTGGCACAACTTTATAGCCAGCGCTTCTAACGGCACTCACTAAATGATAACCCGGGTCAGAAATAAGCGGAGTGCCTGCGTCTGAGATAAGGGCAATAGACTGACCTTGAGCCAACTTTTGTACCAATGTTTTAGCCCGCGCACGTTCATTATGATCGTGCACTGCCAACATGGGCGTAGAAATGGAAAAATGCTGCATCAGTCGACCACTATGACGCGTGTCTTCCGCGGCAATGAGGTCAACCTTCTTAAGGGTTGCTACTGCCCGTGGACTAAAATCCTCTAAGTTGCCAATTGGGGTCGAAACAATGTAAAGCGTTGCTGTTGTCATGCCTTTGAGCCTTTTAGACTTGTTTGAACCCGCTTTTATGCTAGGCTTACTCAGGTTAGATCACTGAGGTGGTCTTAAATAACGGATTATAACCTAAAGCGCCTCAACCATACTCATTAAGAATGCTCTATGACCTTATCTTTAAACCATTTTTTGCGTGCTCTTAGCCTCTTATGCGGACTCATTTTAGTGAGCGCTTGCCAGCAGCAAAATGTCATACCCACCGTGCCCAAGCAACCCAAAGTGCTAAATGCGGCCCCCCCAATGGTCCAACCGGTTGAGAAGATCGAGACGGTTGAAGAAGCTGAGAAGGTGATGGTCATTGCCATGGATTTGACTGACAAAAAAGTGCCGGCACCCAGGTCAGCAAACCCACTCAGTTTAGACCCAGATCAAGACAGTGTTAGTTTAATGCCCAGCGAAAATACCCCTGCAGACTCTGAGCAAACCTCTGATAATGCCAATAAAAACCTAGCCATCCTCTTTTCTAACAGCCCCAAACAGATGACTACAGAGCTGCCTACCTTTGAGCAACAGAGCATTATAGAAATCACAGGTGACGAACAGTCGCTACCCGAACCTTTAGACCGAGAACTGCAAAAAATATACCTCATGCCAAAGGCCATTCAATACGCATATTTATTAGACATGGCAGAGCAAGTGTTAGCCCTTGGGTATGCCCAGTCGAGCGCACGTATTCTCAACCAAATCGACCTAGGGTTGGTGCCAAAAAATCAGCTCAGTCGGTATTTGGAAGCAAAAGCAGAGAGTCAGCTAAAGTTAGGAGATAGCTTTGGCGCCATTACTTGGCTGCAACAAGCCCAGGTACTAACACCCGATACTGATCCCCAAGCAAGAACCAAGCTCTTGGTCCTTAAAGCCGAGTCTTATGAAGCCAATGGCCTATCTCTGGCTGCAGCCAATGCTTTAATAGCCTTAAGTCAGCTACCCACGACCATAGAGCCTAGTCAATATAATGAACGAATTTGGATGGCTTTAACCAAGGTTAATGCTCAAGCCCTAGACCTGCAGGTCACTGGAGCTGACAATGATGTAAGCCGTGCTTGGTACACACTTGCCTTAATACCCTTGGTCCATCATGACATGGAGTTACAGCTCAGCTCTGTAAAGCAATGGCAACAACAGTGGCCACTGCATCCGGCTAGCCTATCGCTTCCTGGCGCACTGGCAAGCCTAACTGACCTTAGAGAAGCACAGCCACAACGTATCGCCCTAGCGATGCCCTTGCATGGTCGACTAGGCAAAGTGGGGCAGGCAGTAGTAGACGGCTTTATGATGGCTCGCTTTGAAGCCCAAAAAACCTCAGCCATGATTCCCTACATTAAAGTTTATGATACCTCTAGTCTCAACAGCTTAGATGGGCTTTATCGGCAAGCTGCCGCTGATCAAATCGACATTATTATTGGCCCACTTGATAAAGATAAGGTCATTCAACTGAGTCAAAAGGATGCTCTAACTATCCCCACACTTGCGCTGAATTACATTCCCTTGGGAGGCAGAAGCAACGTCACTACCAATTTAATTCAATTTGGTTTAGCGGTCGAGGATGAAGCCTCACAACTGGCTGATCGTAGCTTAGCTGAAGGCCATAAGCGCATTATTGTGCTCCATCAGGACCAACCTTGGGCCACCAAAGCAGCTCAACATTTTAGTACTTCTTGGACTAGCCTAGGTGGTGAAATAGCGACCCAGGTAAGCTTTTCCGGGGCGGGTGACCATTCGGAGTCGATTACCCAAGCGTTACTCATTAACCAAAGTCATGAGCGGGCAAAGTTACTCAAGAAACATCTATCTGGTAGTGGGAATAAGGTTAAATTTGAGCCTCGCCGACGTCAAGACGTGGATGCGATTGTGCTCTTTGCGCTACCTTCAGATGGGCGTCAAATAATTCCCACCTTAGCCTTTCACTATGCTGCAGATCTTCCAGTCTATGCCAGTCATCATATCTACCAAGGTCCCACCAGTACGAGTCGCGATCGAGATTTAGAAAAAGTCATTTTTACCGAATTACCTTGGTTAATTGAGCAGCCTGAAATTCAACAAAAATTTAGCCAAAAATGGCCTGATCGAGATCGGTATACCCGTCTATTTGCCATTGGTGTTGACGCCTACCGACTCTTCCCTCGGCTTCAACAGTTACAGGCGTTTAACAACAGCCGTGTGCATGGGGTCACTGGTCTTTTGCAGATGAATAGTCAAGGCCGAATTTTCACCCATAGCTCATGGGGACAATTCAGAGCAGGTAAGGTTATTGCCAATCCTAGATAATATAAATGCCCATAGTCATGCACTCGACTAAAGTTGGTGCGTGGGCCGAGGAGCTTGCTTGGCAACATATGTCTGAGCAGGGTTGGACCTTGATTGAGCGTAACTTTTTTTGTCAAGGTGGCGAGCTTGATATCATTGCACAAAAAGATCATGTGCTGGCTTTTGTCGAAGTAAAGTACCGTAAAAATAATCATATGGGTGGTGCGATTGCTAGCATCAGCCCAGCCAAAAAGCGTCATTTAATCCATAGTGCGAAGGTCTTTTTGCTACGCTACCCGTTATTAAACAGACTAGACTGCCGCTTTGATGTCATGGCTATTAGTGGTTCTAATGGCCCCCATACCCAAGTTCAGATACAATGGATCGATAATGCGTTTATCACTTCAGACTAAGGTTAGAGTTCATTAATGGAGCTGCAAGAAAGGGTTATTAATCAGTTCCATGAGCACATGGGCTGCGCCGCATACAGTGCTGAGCACCTGCCTCAAGATATTGCTATCGCTGCGCAAATGCTGCACCAATGCTTCCTTCAAGAGGGTAAAATCCTCATTTGTGGTAATGGTGCCAACGCCGCCAATGGCCATCATTTGAGCGCTGCATTACTCAGTCGCTTTAAGCAGGAGCGTCCCAGCTTACCAGCGTTTAATCTAGCTGCTGATAGTACAACAATGAGTGCTGTCATTCGTGATTCGAGTTTCCAGGACGTGTTTGCCAAACAAATCACAGCCTTAGGCCAGCAGGGTGATATTGTTGTTGTGATGTCAGAACAGGGCAATTGTGGTAATTTAATTCAAGCCATACAAGCCGCTCATAACCGTCAATTACAGGTTATATCGATTACCGGTCAAAGTGGTGGCGATATGGCCACAGTGCTGGATCCAGACGACGTCGCTATTCGGATTCCTAGTGACAACAACGTTAATATATTGCAACTGCAGCTGATTACTATTCACTGCCTTTGTGATTTAATTGATTTTCAACTATTTGGGAGTAACGAATAAATGCTCAAACGTGGCATTCAACTCATCACCATCACTAGCTGCATCTTTATTTTGGGCGCCTGCTCACCGACTCTTAGCGACAAACCAATTACTGACAACAAAGGCTCGCGGACTTTAGGCACCCTATATAACGATCAACTGATCGAAACTGCTGCGGTAGATGCCATATTACGTGCATCACCTTTGCTGGAAACGGCCAACGTGAGTGCAGTGAGTGTAAACGGTATTCTATTGTTAATAGGTCAAGTACCCAGCGAAGACACTAAGGTGATTGCAGGGGCAAAAGCGCGCGGTATTTCCAATGTTCGAAAGGTGCATAACGAACTATTAGTCAGTGGCCCAGCATCCTATGTAGTCAGAACCAGTGATACGCTCATTACCACTAAGGTAAAAGCTCGTATGGTGGGTGAAGCTGCGTTCCCTGCTGGCCGTATTAAAGTAGTGACGGAAAATGGTATCGTTTATCTAATGGGACTTGTGACTCAAGTAGAAGCCGACTGGGCTGTAAAAGTTGCGTCTAATGCTAGCGGCATCCAGCGTATTGTTAAGGTGTTTGAATACATCGATTAACGTTAAACCAAAGCTTCTTTTGAGAACATAAAAAAGGGCCATTTGGCCCTTTTTTATGTTCTCAAAAGCATGACTAACTGGCTTAGTTATTTAACAACTTTGAGCGTAGGACGCTTCGTCCGACTTGCAATTGATGACACCGTGCCCGGTGCTTTTGGTTTATCTACCGTTGCTAAAGGTGAGTTAGATGGGCCATCAGGATCTGGAATACCTGGCTCAAAGCCAAACCCCATACCTTCACCGCTTTCTTTAGCATACACGGCCATCACCGCTAATATAGGCACGTAGACATGCATGGGCACACCACCAAAGCGCGCGTTAAACTCTATCGCCTCATTACCAAGGTTTAAGCCTTCCACTGCGCTAGGTGCAATATTTAGCACAATTTGCCCATCACTAATAAAGTGTTCAGGCACCATCACATCATTGATAGTCGCATCAACCACCATGTGTGGAGTGGAATCATTATCCAAGATCCACTCATGAAGGGCACGTAATAAGTAAGATCGACTTGGAGTCATCATCTTCACGGCCTCAATTAAAGCCGAATTTCATGCTCAAGCTCAGACAGACTTTCTTGAAAACCTTCGCGCGCAAATATGCGTTCCATATACTCTAGCATGGGAGCTGCTTGTAGCTCTGGAAGATCAATACCCAACTGCGGCAAGCGCCACAAGATTGGTGCGATACAGCAGTCAACCAAAGTAAACTCTTCACTCATAAAGAAGTCTTTTTCAGTAAAGATCGGTGCTGTAGAAATGAGACTTTCACGCAGCTCTTTTTGAGCTTCAATAATTTCAGCTTCATCATCTGAGGTCATGATTAGGTCGGCAAGGCGGCACCAATCACGCTCAATACGGTACATATACAACCGACTTTCTGCACGAGCTACAGGATATACGGGCAGTAATGGTGGATGGGGGAAGCGCTCATCCAAGTATTCCATCATCACATTAGCTTCGTAAAGCACTAGATCACGGTCGACCAAGGTCGGCAAACTGTTATAGGGGTTTAGATCAGCCAGATCTTCTGGCTTGTGCTCATCATCAACATCAATGATGTCAACGGTAACACCCTTTTCTGCCAAAACAATACGCACGCGGTGGCTGTAATGATTTGAACCATCAGAAAAAAACGTCATGGAAGAGCGTTTAGCGACTACACCCATGTAGATATACCTCAATAATAAACGTTAGCGCTCAGCGCCGGAAACGAAGTCGCGACCTATGCCCTTCACCTAGAGTGAGGGGCATAGGTCGCGCTTAAATAGACTGCAATCGTCTATTATACCTCAAAGTCAGGCGTTAATGGACGTCGCGCCAGAATTCCTTTTTCAAGAAGTAGAACAACACGGTCATCATCAAACAGAATAAAATAGCCCACAGACCAATCCGTTGACTGTCGCTCTTGTAAGGCTTCGACATATACGCCATGAAGTTGGTTAGGTCATACATCGCTGCATCAAATTGAGCCGGTGTCATAGTGCCTGAGCCTTCTGCCACAGAGAGTAGCTCACAACTTTGCTCAGTTAATGCCTCACCCGTTAGACTATCGATGACTGCAGTTCCATGGTCGTCCAGTTGGGTAATCTCACCACAACCTTTAGTTTGGATGCCCTGCAAGTCTGCCAACACGTTAGGCATACCCACAGCCGGGTAAACCACGTTATTGACCCCATAGGGACGACTCTCATCAGCATAGAAACTGCGCAGATAAGTGTAAACCCAATCGGTACCACGTAGGTTAATTTCATTGGTTAAGTCTGGTGGAGTGGCTCCAAACCACTGAGCAGCAAGCTTAGGGTCCATTGCACTGGTCATCTGATCACCAATTTTTTGATCACTAAAAATCAAATGCTCGATAACTAGATCTTCAGGGATGTGCAAATCCTCTGCCGCCCGAATATAACGCTGGTACTGGGCTGTATGACAGCCCAGACAGTAATTGACATAGGTTTGCATGCCACGCTGTAGTGAGCCTTTGTCGCTCGCATCCGCTTCCATAGAATCCAGCTTTATACTCGGCCCACCACTGGCCTGAGCAAACATAGGCATCATCAATATTAAACTAATTAAGAATAACTTCTTCATGATTCTACCACCCTCGAAGGAACAGGCTTCGTCGCTTCAATGCGCGTATAAAACGGCATCAGTATGAAGTATAGGAAATACAAAAGGGTAAATAACTGAGCAGCTTGTGTGCGGCCCTCTGTTGTGGCAATGGTACCCAGGTACCCTAGAACAATGAAACTCACAACAAAAACGGCCAGCGCCGTCCGGCTCATCCAGCCTTTGTAGCGCATTGATTTAACCGGACTGCGATCTAACCAAGGCACCACGAATAGGATGGCTATAGCCCCACCCATGGTCACCACACCTAAAAACTTAGCATCTAAACCAAACAGCGAAAAGGTAATAGCACGCAGCATGGAATAGTAAGGCGTGAAATACCACACTGGCGCAATGTGTTCAGGCGTCTTTAGTGAGTTGGCAGGCTCATAGTTAGGCTTCTCAATAAAGTAACCCCCACCTTCTGGGAAAAAGAAAATGACTAAGCAGAACACCGTTAGGAAAATACCGATAGCCACTAGATCTTTCACCACGTGGTAGGGCCAAAACGCGATCCCATCAACAGGCACGCCATTTTCATCTTTATTTTTGTCAATTTCGATGCCATCTGGATTGTTCGAACCCACATCGTGTAATGCCAAAATATGTAATAAAACCAAGGCCATAATCACGATGGGTAGAGCAATAACATGCAACGAGAAGAACCGATTCAAGGTAATACCTGAAATCAGGTAGTCGCCACGGATCCACTGAACAAGGTCTTCGCCTACTACGGGAATGGCGCCGGCTAAAGATAAGATAACCTGAGCACCCCAGTAGGACATTTGACCCCAGGGCAATAGATAACCGAAGAATCCTTCCGCCATTAGCGTTAGGTAAATGGCCATACCAAAGAGCCAGATCAACTCACGTGGTTTCTGGTAGGAGCCATACATTAAGCCCCTGAACATGTGTAAATAAACCACAATAAAAAAGGCTGAGGCGCCTGAAGAATGCATGTATCGAATGATCCACCCCATCTCCACATCACGCATGATGTATTCAACTGAGGCAAAAGCTCCTTCAGCAGAGGGCTCATAGGACATAGTGAGCCATATACCTGTGAGTATCTGATTCACTAAAACGAGTAAAGAAAGAACACCAAAAACATACCAAAAGTTAAGGTTTTTGGAAGCATAGTACTTTGACATGTGGTCTTGCCACATTTGGGTCAGAGGAAAGCGATCGTCAATCCAACGAACAATACCTCTTTCCGCCTTAGCGCGGTTAGGATTACCAACAGCCATTACGCATTTCCTCCATCTTCGCCAATTAGAATAACTGAATCACTCTCATAAAAATGTGGCGGAATATCTAAGTTTGTCGGGGCTGGCTTATTTTTATAAACGCGGCCGGATAAATCAAAAGTTGAACCATGGCATGGGCAATAAAAGCCTCCATTCCAATCTTCACCTAAGTCGACTGGCGCCACTTCAGGGCGATAGGTGGGTGAACAACCTAAATGGGTACAAATGCCAATCATCACAATGTATTCGTCACGCAAAGCACGCGCTGCAGTGCCCGGCACGTAACTTGGCTGCTTTGACTTAACAGATGCGGGGTCAGCTAAACTATCGTCTAGAGTGGCTAAGTGCGCCAAGGCTTCTGCGCTGCGCCGAACAATCCATACAGGCTTTCCACGCCACTCAACAATCATTTGTTGACCTGGTTCTAATTTACTAACATCTGCCTTGACCGGTGCACCAGCCGCTTTGGCTTTTGCACTAGGGTTCCAGGAAGATACAAAAGGGGTTAGAGCCGCTACACTGCCAACTCCACCCACAACTAAGGATGCACCGACTAGTACGCGACGTCGCGTATTCACGCCTTCTTTACTCATTCAATTGGTCTCCAGCTAGGCTGTAAAATTACTGAGCGCAATTTTAAAGGAAAGGTACTAAATAGACAAGGTTAATGCCCCACTCCAAGGCTACAAAAGCCTTTGATTTTCAACAAGCCACAAAAAAACCCAGCATCATAGCTGGGTTTTTTAAACATGCACCAAAACGATGCAGTAAGCTTAACGCTTAGAGAACTGAGGACGTTTACGCGCCTTGCGCAAGCCCACTTTTTTACGTTCCACTTCACGCGCATCGCGGGTCACAAAACCAGCCGCACGCAGACTAGGGCGTAAAGTTTCATCGAAGCTCATTAAAGCCCGAGTAATACCGTGGCGAATTGCGCCAGCCTGACCAAAACCACCACCACCTTCTACAGTGATTTTTAGGTCAAATTTTTCAACTGTTTCGGTCAACTCTAATGGTTGGCGAACAATCATGCGGGCTGTTTCACGACCAAAATAAACATCCAATTCGCGGCTGTTTACTGTAATGGCACCAGTGCCAGGAGTCATGAACACACGAGCGGTAGAGGTCTTACGACGACCGGTACCGTAATATTGAGTAACTGCCATGATCGTCTCCTTACAGGGTCAATGCTTGTGGTTGTTGCGCTTGATGTGGATGCTCAGTACCAGCATACACTTTAAGCTTGGCGTACATAGCTCGGCCCAGTGGGCCTTTTGGCAACATACCTTTAACAGCGAATTCAACGGTGCGCTCAGGAGCGTGATCAACCATCTTTTCGAATGACATAGAACGCAAGCCACCAGGATAACCCGTGTGACGATAGTACATTTTGTCTTTTGCTTTATTGCCAGTTACACGGACCTTTTCGGCGTTAACAACGATGATGTAATCACCTGTATCAACGTGAGGAGTGTATTCTGGCTTATGCTTACCACGCAGGCGGCGAGCGATTTCAGTTGCCATGCGACCCAAAGTTTTACCTTCAGCGTCGACAACATACCAGTCACGGGTCACGTCAGCTGGTTTAGTACTTACGGTTTTCATGTGAATAACCTATTTAACGGCCCAGTTTATTAAGCCTACCTATAATTATTGAGTTATTGCGCTGCCTTAAAACAACCTTCATTAGAGCGGCCAATAACGTGCCTAGCAGTCTATGCCCCTAACAACTCTTTACCTAAGCTAGAAAAAGCCACGCACCCAGAGCCAACACAGAAACTGCGAGGCCAGATTATACAGGATAAACAAGTGCTTTGTTAAGTGTTAAAGCAAATGTTTTTAGTCTAAGTGTCCTTTCAAACTTTTACCCTGACATATGGCCCCGCGCTAGGTACTCATGAGACTGCATCTCCTGCAATCGGCTTAACGTTCGGCGGAATACGAAATCTAATTGCCCCCCCGCATAAAGCTCTAACAGGGGCACCTCTGCAGACATGATGAGTTTTAGATTGGCGTCATAACAAACATCCACTAAGTTGACAAAGCGCCGCGCCTGATCTTCCATACCTGCTTTTAAGCAAGGCACATTACTAATGATTAGGCCATGAAATTCATATGCCAATTCTAGATAATCATTTTGCGACCGAGGTTGCACACATAACTGATCAAAACTGAACCAGATAATATCATCACACAGCCTAATATAGGTGAACGCCCGCCCATTGATATTGATGACACCCCCGCCTGTGCCACTGATTCCAATTTCCAGCGGCGCTTGCAAAGGCAATTGCAAAGGAGATTGCAATGGTGCTAAAGCTGAAAAGCTCGATGCCAAACTTATATCTGCCTCGGCATCGAGGGGCCAGTGATACAGCTCTGCTTGAGACAATGTTCGCAAACGGTAATCAACCCCACCATCTACATTGATGACCTCCGTATGCTTTTCCAATAGAGCAATAGCAGGTAAAAAACGCTGTCTTTGTAGGCCATTTTCATACAAGCCTTGGGGTTCTATATTAGACGTAGCCACCAGCACCACGCCCATTTGAAATAGGTTTTCTAGTAAGTGCGCTAAGATCATAGCATCGGTAATGTCAGTCACAAAAAACTCATCAAAACAAATAACCATAGCCTCATCAGCTAATTCCTGAGCTACCATCTTTAGCGGATTCTTTATGCCTTTATGAACTGATAAACGGTGATGAACATGGCGCATAAAACGGTGAAAGTGCGTGCGCTTTTTGTTCTCAAAAGGCAAGCACTGGTAAAACACATCCATGAGGTAGGTTTTACCACGCCCAACCCCGCCCCAAAAATACAAACCTCTAGTGGCTAATTGCTGCTTAGAGTGGCCGCCAGCCCAAGCCCCTATTCGCTGTGATAACGATCTAGGTTGGGTTTGAACATCATCAAGTGCGCATAATTCAAGATAAAGTCTCTGTAAATGCTCAATAGCATTGGCCTGCGCAATGTCTGCAGAAAAGTGTAATTGTTGCTGGTCGTTACGATACTGCTCGATAGGTGAGGCCATATATCAGTCAAAATAGTAAATAGGGTTAATAAATGAATGCGTTAGGTAATATCTGAGATGTACTAATGGACGAATTCCATTACAATACTATCCTGCAAGACATTTTATTGAAAGGAGCTGCTGGTGGATTTACTCAGCAACGATTGGTTTTTTTGGTTAGTCATCACTCTGCTTGGCTTTGGCATTGGATTTTTATTCGGGCGCAATAATAATAGCGACCTCAAACGTCAAAACCAACTTAGCAAGGAACTGCAAACGGCCCATACCGAAATGGCCGAATACAAAGAGCAGGTTAATCTGCATTTTGCAGACACGGCTGCCGCCGTCAACCAACTCACTGATAGCTACCGCAATGTGCATGAGCAGTTGGCCAAAGGGGCCCAAAGCTTATGTGATGACCCAGACACTGTGAGCAGCTTAGAAACCATTGCAGGGCCAAAAGAGAGCACTATAGAACACCAAGCTGAGCCTGCACCGACTATTCGTCCTCCCATGGACTATGCGCCGAGCAGCAGCACTAAAGAACATGGCACTTTAGACGAGCGCTACGGCCTCAAACCTAAGCAAGAGGCGACTGCCCCATCAGCCTATGACATTCCTGTGACCCCCACCGCTAAAACCTGAGCACTTAGGTGCAGTGCCATGGAGGCTAGAGAGACTTTTAGGTGGATTTTTTAGGCTTTTGAGGTTCGATAAAGGTTTTGAAGGTTTTGAAGGTTTTGAAAATATAGCCACGCCTACCCGCTCAAGCCTGAGCCCATGCGCTTAGAGCTACTACCTTAAGCCATAATTCAAAAGCTGCTTGAACAAAGCATCACTAACCACAGCCTCAGCCACCCATCACTGGCTTCTATAATCACCTCAACTTTATATACAAACAGCTCAGGTGTTTTTTGCCTTTAACTGCACCAAAGTTTAAACTACGTAGGTGCATGACAAACACTCATTAACAACCTTTATTAAGCCATTAGCGATTCTATAATGATATGACCCGTTCGTTTATCAAATATTTGTTACCCTTCGCCCTATCGGGCGTGCTTCTGGCCATCGCACTTATGTTCGTCGCCCCCCAGTGGTTTACAAAAACCACAGGTATTCCTTTGTGGTCCACAACTGGGTTCAGTACCCAAAAAACGCTAGAACCTAGCTATGCCGATGTACTTGAACACAGCATGGACTCAGTGGTGCGAATATACAGCCAGATTTCAATGCCCGCGACCAGTATTGCCTTATTAAAAGACCCTCACTATGCCAACTTATTAGAGGGCCAATTAATTGATGCCGACACTAACGAGGTGCATTTGGGTTCAGGGGTCATCGCCAGTGCTGAAGGGCACATTATTACTAACAATCACGTCATTGAAAACTCTAAGCGAATTTTAGTGGGTTTAGCTGATGGTCGATCTGCAGCCGCCACTTTAGTCGGCACTGACCCGGCCACCGACTTGGCCGTCATCAAGATTGAACTTGTTAACTTAACGCCAGCCAAGGTGCCTGCTGATTTAGATTCTCGTGTAGGCGATCTAGTATTTGCCATTGGCAACCCCCACGGTCTGGGCCAATCGGTGTCAATGGGCATTATCAGTGGTAAAGAACGCAATCGATTAGGCCTCAATACCTTCGAAAGTTTCATTCAAACCGATGCGGCTATTAACTCAGGTAATTCAGGTGGCGCCTTGATTAACGCGCAAGGAGAGCTGGTAGGCATCAATACTGCGCACTTTTATAACTCATCCACAAGCTCAAGGAGCCAAGGCATTGGTTTGGCTATACCCATTAATATTGCTTCTGAAGTCTTGCGTAGTATTGTCACTCAAGGGCAAGTTGTCCGAGGCTGGTTAGGTATTGATTTCAACGTATTTAAACGTCAATATAGCCAAAATGTGTTTGCTTTGGACCAAGACACTGGCATCATGTTATCGGGTGTTTATGCCAATAGCCCGGCCCATTTAGCAGGCTTGCAACCTGGCGATTTAATTACCCATTTTGATGATAATCTTATTGAAGATTGGAATGAATCTTTAAACTACGTGACTCAACTAAAGCCTGGCAGCAAGCTCAAAGTCACTTATCGACGTGACAATCAATCTGCCACAATCACGGCTATCCTTGGTACCCGCCCATCTGCTCAGTAAGTGACTTATTATGACTCATTCTACCCCACCACCTGAGCAAGACATGATCTTTGCACAACCCCTTGCAACGCCAGTACCATTTGAGTTTAATGCTCAGGTCGCTGACGTATTCGAGAATATGATTCAGCGGTCAGTGCCAGGATATAATTTTTTATTGGATGTCATCGGTTTACTTGCAGCCCGATATGGCCAACCCCATAGTCAATGCTATGACTTGGGCTGCTCTCTTGGCACTATGACCTTGCGTTTACGCCAAAACCTACCCGCCGATGCTCACATCGTTGGGGTAGATAACTCTGCTGCTATGGTCAGTCGGTGTCGACATAATATGGCTCGAGATCATAGCCAAGCCAGCTATGAAATTTGCCAACAAAATTTACAAGATACGGTCATAGAAAATGCATCTATGGTTATCCTCAACTTTACACTACAATTTATTGCCGATATTGAAAGACCGAGTATTCTTAAAAATATCGCTGATGGCATGCGCCCAGGTGGAGTTTTACTACTGGCTGAAAAGGTCTGCTTTGATGACCCACAACAACAGGACTTACAAGTGGACTTATACCACGACTTTAAGCGTTACCAAGGCTATAGTGATCTTGAAATCGCTCAGAAGCGGGCTGCCTTAGAAAATGTTTTGGTACCCAATACGTTAGAACAACACCGACAACGCTTACTTGACGCAGGCTTTAGCCGAGTTGAGACCTGCATGCAATGTTTTAACTTTTGTGCCTTACTCGCTTTCAAGTAAGGTCAGATCGGGTGCTTGAATTATTTCACTGAAACGTGACCTGCGAGACCAACATGGGCATAAATTTAGAGGTTTTTTTTGAATTCACAAAAAACTCCAACCTAGAGCAGTTTCATCCACAACTAAGACACGTTTTGCAGCAGCATTACGAACTCAAAAACCATGGCCGATCCATAGAATGGGATCGTGCCCTTGAGTCCATGCCCCAAATAGAGTGTGCCGACTATAGCTTCACAGATGACAGTGTTTGTATCGTTAAACCTGAACATCTAGCGTTGGACTCGATGGAGTACAAGCAACACCTTAAAGCTTTCATGCCCTGGCGCAAAGGTCCGTGGAATTTGTTAGGCGTTGAAATACAAACAGAATGGCATTCAGATTGGAAGTGGCAGCGTATTGAACCCCACATTAGCCCCCTAGAGGGCCGGCAAGTGCTTGATATAGGCACTGGTAATGGCTACTTTTTATTCCGCATGTTGGGTGCTGGAGCGAGTCTTGCACTAGGCATTGATCCCACCCGCATCTTCCTTTATCAATTCCATGCCGCACAACGATTACTGCCTGCCAATGGGGCTTATTTATTGCCACTGCGCAGCGAGCACCTGCCTGCTTTTGGCTGTTTTGATACGGTATTTTGTTTAGGTGTACTTTACCACCGACGTTCACCCATCGACCATATTCAAGAACTCATGTCTTATTTGCGCCCAGGTGGAGAATTGGTACTGGAAACTTTAGTCGTACCAGGGGACATCAATACTATTCTTGTGCCTCCAGAGCGTTATGCAAAAATGGCCAACGTGTGGTTTTTGCCCAGCACTGAGGCTTTAGAGAACATGCTGCGTAAGGTCGGTTTAGAAAATGTACGCACAGTCGATGTTAGTCAAACCACCACTGCAGAGCAAAGAGCCACAGAGTGGATGACGTTTCACTCCCTTGCTGATTTTCTTGATCCAAACGATCCCAGTCGCTCAATAGAAGGGCACCCTGCGCCGTTGAGAGCGACCTTGGTGGCCACCAAACGCTAAATTAGCGCCCATCAACGCCATCTTAAAGCTTAGTCAAGGATGCGGTATTCAGCAGATCTGGCATGGGCTGTTAGGCTTTCACCACGTGCCAATACTGAGGCTACTTTCCCCATTTCACTCGCCCCTTGCTCTGAGAACATAATCAACGACGAGCGTTTTTGGAAGTCATAAACACCTAAAGGAGATGAGAAACGAGCCGTACCTGAAGTGGGCAGCACGTGGTTTGGCCCAGCGCAATAATCGCCCAAGGACTCCGCTGTATGACGGCCCATAAAAATAGCCCCCGCATGACGGATTTCAGGCAACATAGCTTCAGGATCTGCTACTGATAATTCTAGGTGTTCAGGGGCAATGCGATTAGTAATGTCGATCGCTTCTTGCATATTGGCAACCTGAATAAGAGCCCCACGATTTTCAATTGATGTCTTGATAATACTGCTGCGCTCCAAGGTTGGCAGCAGGGCTTTAAAGCTGGCTTCCACCTGATCCAAATAGTCTTTGTCTGGGCACAACAAAATAGATTGAGCTTGCTCATCGTGTTCAGCTTGAGAGAACAAGTCCATAGCGACCCAGTCTGGGTCAGTATGGCCATCACAAATAATTAAAATTTCTGACGGCCCCGCTATCATGTCAATGCCACACGCACCAAACACGGCGCGCTTGGCCGTTGCTACATAAATATTTCCTGGACCCACAATTTTGTCTACTTTTGGCACCATTGGGGTACCATAAGCGAGAGCTGCTATCGCTTGGGCTCCGCCAATAGCAAAAACACGATCTACCCCAGCGATGGCTGCTGCAGCCAGGACTAACGGATTGACTTTGCCATTAGGCAAAGGCACCGTCATGATGATTTCCTTCACTCCAGCGACCTTGGCAGGAATAGCGTTCATTAAAACCGATGAAGGGTAACTTGCCTTCCCACCTGGCACATATATTCCCACCCGATCCATCGCTGTTATTTGCTGACCAAGCAAAGTGCCGTCAGCTTCAACATAGCTCCATGAATCTTGTCTTTGGTGTTGGTGGTAAGCGCGGATTCGAGCGGCTGCAGTTTGTAATGCATCTCGTTCTTGATGACTAATATCTGCCAACGCTTGGTCAAGCTTTTGCTGGGGGATTTCAAGTTCTGACGCCGTTTTAAATGGTGTGCGGTCTAACTGATTGGTCAATTGCAACAAGGCCGTATCACCTTGCAATTTTACACGTTCTATAATGTCCGCTACAGTTTTTTGTACACGTTGATCAGAAACACTTTCCCAACCCAGTAATTGACTCAACTGAGCCTCAAAATTGGCCTGTTGAGTATCAAGCCGGTTGACTTTAAGCCATTGCATTTTAATGTCCCTGAAGGGCGTTAACCGCCGCAGATAACTGTTCAATAAGGGGGCCTATGCGGCCATGTTTGAGCTTCATAGACGCTTGGCTGACCACTAGCCTGCTGCTAATGACGGCAATTTCTTCCAATGGCTCTAAGCCATTAGCCTTGAGGGTATTACCCGTGTCAACAATATCTACAATTTGATCTGCCAAGCCTAAAAGAGGCGCTAGCTCCATAGCCCCGTAGAGCTTGATAATATCTACTTGTTGCCCTTGCTCAGCAAAATAGGCCTTGGTTATGTTGACAAACTTGGAGGCGACTCTTAGACGTCTGCCCGCCGGTGCAGCGCCAATAGGGGCACAAGTCATGAGTCGACACTTGGAAATTTGGAGGTCTAACGGCTCATACAAGCCATTACCACCATGTTCTAATAATACATCCTTGCCTGCTACACCCATATCTGCAGCGCCGTAGGACACATAGGTAGGGACATCAGTCGCACGAATGACTAGAAATCTTACTCCAGGCTGAGTGGTTTCAAAGACTAATTTACGACTGGTGTATACATCTTCCAGTGGTTCGATGCCTGCACTGGCAAAAAGCGGCAAAGTTTCCTTTAAAATGCGACCTTTAGACAATGCAATGGTCAGACTGTTGGGCATGGTGATATTTTCCAGTTAGGCAACGCGCTTGATAATAGCGCCTAAAGCGCCCATTTTTTCTTCAATGCAATCATAGCCACGATCAATATGATAAATTCGATCAATAATAGTTTCGCCATCTGCCACTAGGGCCGCAATCACAAGACTTGCAGAAGCTCGGAGGTCTGTCGCCATGACCGGCGCTGCCTTCAGCCTTTCAATACCTTGTTGGATTACAGTGTTGCCTTCGACGACCACTTGCGCACCCATGCGAGCCATTTCGTCGATGTGCATAAAGCGATTTTCAAAAATAGTTTCAGTAATCCGTCCACTGCCGATTGCAATGGCGTTAAGGGCCGAGAACTGAGCTTGCATATCTGTAGGAAAAGCGGGGTATGGTGCAGTTTTTAAATTAACCGCTGTCGGTCGTTTGCCGTGCATATCTAAGCTAATCCAGTCTTCACCAATAGTAATTTCTGCCCCCGCTTCTTCCAATTTAGCAAGCACTGCTTCCATAATGTCAGGTCGTGTATCTTTAACTTTAATGCGTCCACCGGTCACTGCAGCGGCGACTAAATAAGTGCCTGTCTCTATCCTGTCTGGTAAGACGTCGTAATGACAACCGTGAAGTTTTTCAACTCCTTGTATGCGTATAGTACCTGTGCCATGGCCAGTAATTTTTGCACCCATGGCAATCAAACATTCTGCTAAATCTACAACTTCAGGTTCACGCGCAGCGTTGTCTAAAATGGTTTCACCATCTGCCAAAGTAGCTGCCATGAGGATATTTTCGGTACCTGTTACCGTAACCGTATCGAAAAATATATGCGCCCCGTGCAGGCGGTCTGCCTTGGCACGAATATAACCTTCTTCAACCGTAATGGTTGCACCCATGGCTTCTAAACCACGAATATGTAGATCTACAGGTCGACTACCAATGGCACAACCACCGGGTAATGATACTTCTGCTTCGCCAAAGCGCGCCACCAAGGGGCCTAATACAAGAATAGAAGCACGCATGGTTTTAACTAAGTCATAAGGGGCTATGCAGTGGTCTAGCGTGGTTGCATCAATCTCTACACTCAGTTTATCTCCCAGCAGCAGAGAGACCCCCATCCGACCTAATAATTCGATCATGGTAGTGACGTCATGTAAGTGAGGAAGGTTACGAATAGTAACCGGTTCCTGAGCCAGCAGGGTTGCCGCTAGTATGGGTAATGCAGCATTTTTTGCACCCGCAATCCGAATTTCTCCATCGAGGCGTTTACCACCGGTAATACTTAATTTATCCATAATATTGCTCGCCGAATGTGAGTAGGTCTTAATTCTAAAATAACTTGCGCAATCCTCAGGTCAAGCGTTTAAGCGCTGCCATTGATCTTGAGTGTAGGTTTTTATGCCTAAAGCGTGGATGGAACCATCCGCAATTTGATCCGTTAAGCAACCATAGACCAGTTGCTGTTTCTTCACTGGAGACAAACCGCCAAACAAGTCCCCGACCACAGTAACCTCAAAGCTACAACCTTCGCCACTAGGAATGACTTGGGTCCCTGCAAGTTGCTGCTCAATAATTTGTTTAACTTGTTGCGCGTCCAAAATATTCTCCAAGGGCTAATTTGGCGCATATGATAGCAAAATACTAGTAACTATCGCCACCAAAGTTTAGTAATCATTCGACTCAGGATGGGTCATTCCAAAATGCTATGACATCATCCATATTGCCTTTCCTTTGGGCCATAGCACTGGAAAATTGCTTCCTAAAAGCTAAACCCAAATTAATGCCATCAATAGTGACATTGGTGACACGCCAGCCTTGCTGGCGTTTTTTCATGGCATAGTTGATATCGTAGGCTGCACCATTGGCTAGCACCTTGACCCAAACTTTTTGCTGGCCAGGCTTTTTACTAAGCGAGGGGTTTGGTTGAATCTCAAAATTATTAATTTTTAAAGACATGACCGCACCCGAATAAGTGTTTAACAGTGAACGCTTAAACACGGCCTGGAATTCATCGATTTGTTGAGGCGATGCCCGTCGGTAGAATTTAGCCATCACCCCTTTGGCAAGGCTTTCAAAATCAATGACCGTGTCCATGATGACTTCCATACCTAAAAGCATTTTTGGCACATCTAAAGGCACAGTTTCCCCTGCAGTTTCGCTATCACGAAGCGCATCTAAACGACCCTGTTCCAGTAAGCTAAGCATAGCTTGTGTACTTTTCTCAACCACTTGACTGGCTTCTTGCCATTCATCTGCCTTGGCCATTAGGGCGCATAAAAGTAGCACTATAGTTAACGTGAATCGTGTACTCTTAGTTTTTAACGTCATCATGCTCGTTGTTCCTTATTATTTATCACCAAGGTTAATCAAAAATTGGCCAATAAGCTCTTCTAAAATGAGTGCCGACTGGGTATCTTCAATCACATCTCCAGCCCCTAGCAGATCGTCTTCTGCTCCCGCAGTAATACCGACATATTTTTCACCTAATAAGCCCGCCGTTAATATGCTCGCACTGGAATCAATGGATAAATAATTGATCTGTCCATAAATTTGCATGCGCACCTCAGCCATTAATGTATCGGGGTCTATACCCACAGCAACCACTTCACCTATCGTCACCCCAGCCATAGTTACCTTGGCTTTTGGGCCAAGACCCGCAGCATTTTCAAACAAAGCACTCACAGGGTAATGACCAACATTGCGAGACATGCTGCCGCCACTAACCTGCAACGCCAAAGCTACTAGGGCAGCTATGCCAGCCACCATCATTGCGCCCACACTCAGTTCTAACCATCTCTTGTTCATACTGCGCCTCCAAACATTAGCGCTGTTAAAATAAAATCAAAGCCTAAAATCGCCAAAGAGCTATACACCACAGTCCGAGTGGTCGCAGCACTTATACCTTGGGACGTTGGAAGACATGAATACCCTTGATATAACGCAATCCAGCTAATTAAAAATGCGAAGACTAAAGCTTTGAGCATGCCATTGAGAACATCTTCATTAAAATCAACAGCCTGTTGCATATTGCCCCAATAAGAGCCGCTGTAGACTCCCAGCCATTCCACCGCGACAAGGTGTCCACCATAGATACCAACTAAGCTAAAAATAGCCACCAGTAAAGGTAAGGATATAATGCCCGCCCAAAATCTTGGTGCAACAATGCGATGCAATGGGTCGATGCCAAACATTTCCAAACTGGCTAACTGCTCTGTGGCTTTCATGAGGCCAATCTCTGCGGTTAACGCAGAACCCGCTCGACCGGCAAATAATAAGGCCGCCACGACCGGAGCCAGTTCTCTCACGAGTGTTAGAGCCACCATTTGACCCACAGCCTGTTCTGACCCATAGGCTGATAGCAAAGTGAAGCCCTGCAATCCCAGCACCATGCCGATAAATAACGCAGAAACCAGTATGATAATTAGCGACTGTACGCCCACTACATAAAGCTGCTGGATTAACCTAGCGAGACTGGATGCCTTGGGTTGCACCATAATGGCTTGCAACAACATTAATAAAGCTTGGCCCATTTGCACTAACTTATGCAAAAAAACAGCGCCTAAGTTAGCAATACAACTAACCACAAAACTGAGCATTATGATGGCCCCCGCAGCTCGTCCTGCAAGGCGGGTGCAGGGTAGTGAAATGGAATAACACCATCTGCTTCTCCGTGAATGAATTGCTTTACTGCCGGGTCAGTGCTGTGCTTTAAAGCGTCAGGATGATCCTGGGCTAACACCCGCCCCTCTCCTAATAAAATCACATGATCTGCTATTGCAAAAGCTTCAGCAACGTCATGAGATACCAATACACTGGTTAGTTGCAACTGATCATTCAAACTTTTGATCAATCTTTGCAGGACTGCCATGGCAATAGGGTCTTGGCCTGCAAAGGGTTCATCATAAAGGATCACCTCCGGCTTCATTGCGACCGCCCGAGCTAAGGCAACACGCCGCGCCATACCACCTGAGAGTTGTGAAGGCATGAAATCTTTCACCCCACGCAAACCCACGGCTTCCAATTGAGTTAGCACTCGATTATGCAAATCATCAGCTGACAAGTTCATGTGTTCTCTCAAGGGAAAGGCCACATTTTCAAAAACAGAGAGATCAGTAAACAAAGCACCACTTTGAAATAACACCCCCAAGCGCTTGCGCAGTTGGTTAAGCTGTTTTTGTTTGATCTTAGCAATATCTTGATCAAACAAAAAAACCTGTCCCTTATGCGGCTGTAACTGGCCACTAATAAGACGTAACAGGGTTGTTTTTCCAGTCCCACTTGGGCCCATGATAGCCGTGATTTTTCCTGCAGCTATGGCACAATTTAGGTCTTCAAATATAGCCCGACCACCGCGATAGAAGCTGACGTTTTGCAGATTAATTATGCCGTCTGTGTGCATTGGTGAAGTTCCGATAATGGCCTTAACTTTCATGACTGCAAGTTTAGCATTGACTCGCTTAACTGCAAAGAAACTTGCAAATTCAGTCAAGTCTTGCTTTCATTGCGCCTCGCTACTGGACCTAATCCTGTTGAGGACCTGTAGTTACCTATTCACCTCCACTCTATTAATAGACGTTACTATGCTGATCGCCATTGCCGCCGTTTTAATCGGTTTAATCCTACTTATTTGGAGTGCCGATCGCTTTGTTGATGGCGCTTCTGCAACAGCCAGCCACCTAGGCATGTCTCCCCTATTAATTGGCCTAACTATTGTGGCTTTTGGCACCTCTGCGCCTGAAATGCTAGTCTCTACTATGGCCGCCCTAGATGATGCCCCAGGACTCGCTATTGGCAATGCCATCGGCTCCAATATAGCCAATATAGCCTTAGTTTTAGGAGCCACTGCGCTTGTTTCACCGCTGCCAATAAAGGGTAACTTGGTGCGGGTTGAGTTGCCCATACTAACCCTCGCCACGATGGGTGCAGGCATTGTATTATTAGATTACTATCTTGACGCAGTCGACGGTGGGTTATTATTACTCGGTTTGGTTGTGTGTTTGTATTTATTTAAGCGCTATCAACAAGACTATTCTCAAGCAGCTTCACAAGACCATTTACAAGACAAAGAAAAACCATTAGCCAAAATGAGCTTAAAGGTGGGGATTGTTTGGTTGTTAGTGGGCTTAGCTCTACTAGCACTGGGGTCAAGAATATTAGTCGGTGGTGCCGTGTATATTGCCACATCATTAGGTGTGAGTGAGATGATTATTGGCCTCACTATTATCGCCATTGGCACTAGCTTGCCAGAACTTGCGGCTTCCATAATGAGTGCTCGCAAAGGCCAACACGGTATTGCGCTGGGCAATGTCATCGGTTCTAATATTTTTAATTTATTGGGTGTCATGGCGATACCCGCCCTCATCAGCCCTGTGGTTATAGAAGCCGATGCCCTATGGCGGGACTATGGGCTCATGTTAATGTTAACACTCTTTATCCTTGCCCTAGGATTTAAAGCCCGTCGCGGGGGTCATATTTCTAGGCCTATAGGCGGCTTACTGCTGTTGATCTATGTTATGTATATGTTTTTACTTTATACTAACGCTAGATAATTCACGCACATGACTTAGGAGATGTTGTGAGCCAAAAAAACGCTGAGGGGCCCAACCCAACTCAGACCGCACTATTCGCCGAATCTGCTTTACGCACCATTAGCCTAGAGCAGGCAGCCGTTGCTGAATTAGCCACTCGCATTGATGGGGCCTTCGAACAGGCCTGCCAGTTATTAATGGATTGTTCAGCCCGCGTAGTTTTACTAGGCATGGGTAAATCAGGCCACATTGCTAACAAAATTGCAGCAACTTTAGCCAGTACCGGCACACCTGCTTTTTTCGTTCATGCGGGTGAGGCCAGTCACGGTGACATGGGGATGATCACTGCCCAAGATGTAGTCATTGCCTTGTCTTACTCTGGCACCACAAGGGAAATTGTAACCCTATTACCTATGTTAAAGCGCCTCGGTACGCCGCTAATTACAATGACAGGTGCTGAAGACTCTACCCTCGCTAAAGCGGCCGATGTGCATCTTAATGTCAAAGTGAGTACTGAAGCTTGCCCCTTAAATCTTGCCCCTACCTCAAGCACCACAGCCTGCTTGGTCATGGGAGATGCCATTGCCATTGCGTTGTTAGAAGCGAAAGGTTTTAGTGCCAAAGATTTTGCCTTTTCTCACCCAGGTGGAGCACTGGGTCGAAAGTTATTACTTAAAGTGAGTGATATCATGCACACTGGCGATGACTTACCGTCAGTTTCACAAAACACCCGCTTTGCCGATGCCCTCATGGAAATGACCCAAAAGAGTATGGGCATGACTGCCGTCGTGAGTCCCCAAGGCCAACTCACAGGCATCTACACAGACGGTGATTTACGGCGCAGCTTAGATCATAGCCAAGATCTGCGCGAATGCCACATTAGCGAACTTATGACCCATAATCCTATTCAAGCCCAAGCTGATATGCTGGCTGCTCAAGCCTTGCAAATAATGCAACAACACCAAATTAATGCCCTTATTGTATGTGATAAAAATAATCACCCTGTGGGCGCAATTAACATGCACGACCTGTTAAAAGCGGGAGTCATATAACATGCCTTCACAAGAACTCACTGCGGCTCAGCTTGCTAGACACGCCCATTCTGTGCGTCTACTCGCATTAGATGTAGACGGTGTACTAAGCGATGGCCAGCTTTATTTTAGTAACCAAGGTGAAGAAATCAAAGCCTTTAACAGTTTAGATGGCCAAGGCATTAAAATGCTCCAAGCCAGCGGTGTCAAGGTGGCTATTATCACGGGCAGAAGTTCCAACATTGTGAGCCAAAGAGCTCAACAGTTGGGCATCGAATTAGTGTTGCAAGGGCGAGAAGACAAGCTCACTGCGCTGCATGAGCTAACTCAACACTTACAATTAGACTGGGCTAACATGGCGTATATGGGCGATGACTTGCCAGACCTTGCCGCCATCATCAAGGTCGGCTTAGGTATTACCCTGCCTAATGCTACCAGCACTATGATGCAGTACAGCCAATATGTGACCCGCCGCAATGGTGGCCAAGGTGCAGTGCGAGAGGTGTGTGATTTAATTATGCAGGCTCAAGGTACTTGGGATGCTGCCTTAGCACCTTACCTTAACACCCCGCTCACTGCAGCCTCAAAATGATAACTCTATTGCGTAGCCGCTGGTTGTATATCAACTTGGTGACTTCAGGCTTGGTTGGGCTGCTCGCATTATGGTGGTGGCAGAAAGAAGTGCAACAGACAACTGAACAGGATGCCCAGTGGATTCCAGACTATTACATGACGAATGCCACTATTAGCCAATATGACGAAATG